>JGI12627J18819_10000206_pt1 | contig 19523 bp, 17 predicted proteins | sample TexAe_OM1H0_M2_FD_18819 | JGI IMG/M metagenome (IMG submission 18819)
CGGTTTCGCCCGCCACGATGAGCACCTGCCGCTCATTGAGCGCCCGCAAGATCTCTTCGCGCCGCGCCGTGATCGGCAGCTCAGGGTCGTACTTGAACGTCAACGCCGATGCCGCGCGCGCCGCAACGCGCTGCTGCGCGCGTTCATTCGGAGTCGTCGTGTTACTCGCCACGCTTGACGGCTTGCCAGAGACTCTCTTGCGACGCGAGATCCAATTCGGCAAAGACCTGCCCGCGCTCTGCAGCCAGCGATTCCATGGCACGGAACCGCCGCTCGAACTTCGCGTTGGCGGCTTTCAGGGCGGCTTCCGCGTCGACGTCGAGCTTGCGCGCCAGGTTTGCGGCCGCGAACAAAAGGTCACCGATTTCTTCGAAAACTTCAGCCGAGGCGCTGCTCCCGTTACCGGCAGCGGCACGCACCTCCGCCAATTCCTCATCGACTTTATCGGCACACTGGCCGGCATGCTCGAAGTCGAAGCCGACGCGCGCCGCTCGCTTGCTCAACTTGAAGGCGCGCAGCAGCGCAGGAAATCCTTTGGGTACCCCGTGCAATGCCGATGTATCCGAAGATCCGCGCTCGGCTGCCTTGATGTCCTCCCACGCGGCGCTCTGTTCCTCGATGCTCAACGGTTCAGCATCGCCGAACACGTGCGGATGACGGCGTTGCAACTTGTCGCAGATCGCTCCCGCGACGTCGTCGAAGTCGAAGCTGCCCGCCTCCTTCGCCATTTGCGCATGGAACACCACTTGGAACAGTAAATCGCCCAATTCGCCCTTCAAGTCCTCGAGATCGTCCCGTTCGATCGCATCGGCAACCTCATAGGCTTCTTCGACCGTATACGGTGCAATGGTGGCGAAGGTTTGCCGGCGGTCCCAGGGGCAGCCGCCGGGCGAGCGCAGACGCGCCATGATTGCCAACAATTCCGGCATGCGAGAGCTCATGAGGGCTGCAGCCGCCGGCGCAAGGTCATCAGCATGCCCGCGGTCGCGCCCCAGATGTTGCGTTCGCCATAGGGAATGTCGTGGATGTCGACGGTAAGCTCGCCTATCTGCCGCTGCCGGAAGGTATGGTTCGCGGCATCGAAAATGTACTCCAGGGGCACTTCGAAGACATCGTGCACTTCTTCCGTGGCGATCTTGAGCTGGAACTGGGGCTTGACGAAGCCGACCACCGGAGTGACCCTGAAACCCGAGATCACAATGTGGTCGGGCAAATAGCCTGCGAATTCTATCAAGTCGGACTCCAGGCCGATTTCCTCGAAGGTCTCGCGCAGCGCGGCGTGCCATGCGTCCGCATCCTGGGGCTCAATGCGACCCCCTGGAAAACTGATTTGCCCGGCATGATCCTTGAGGGTCGTGGCCCGTTGAGTGAGCAGCACCGTAATGCCGCTATCGCGCTCCACCAGCGGGATAAGCACCGCCGCCGGCGTGCGCCGCGTCGGGAGCGTGGCTCTTACACGCGCTGCAACCTCGGGCGGAGCCGCAGCCAACCATTGCAAATCCTCCGCAGGCGTCGATGGCGAGGGATCGAGCACATCGCGGATATGCTGTTTGCTGAAGAGCGCGTCCATCGTCCCGTCTAGCCGCTGCCGCCCTTGACGCCCCCCTCCGTCAGGGATTTCGGATCGAGCAGGCGCGCAAGCTCATCGCGTTTCAGCCCGGTCATTTCCTCAGCGACATCCAAAACAGGCCGCCCTTCCTTATAAGCTTTCTTGGCGATTGCGGCGCCCTTTTCGTAGCCGATGAGAGGATTCAGAGCAGTCACCAAAATCGGATTGCGCGCCAGCGCGTCTTGCAAATGCGCTCGATTCACCGTGAAGTTGGCGAGCGCATGATCCGCCAGGTTACGGCTGCCGATCGCCAGCAAGTGCATGCTTTGCAGCAGGTTGTACGCAATTACCGGCAGCATCACATTCAGCTGAAAATTACCGGACTGCCCGGCAACGGCAATCGCCGCATCGTTGCCGATCACTTGCGCGGCGATCATCGTCACGGATTCGGCGACGACGGGATTCACTTTGCCCGGCATGATGCTGCTGCCCGGCTGCAGGGCCGGCAGCGCCAGTTCGGACAGGCCCGCCAAAGGACCGCTGTTCATCCACCGAAGATCATTGGCGATTTTCATCAGACTGACCGCCAGGACGCGAAGCTGGCCCGACATTTCCACCGCGGTGTCCTGGCTGGAAAGCGCCTCGAAAAAATTACTGCTGGGCCGAAATGCGATGCCGGTGTGCTTTGTCAGATGACGCGCGAACACGGCGCCGAACTCCGGCCTGGCATTGATGCCGGTGCCCACGGCAGTGCCGCCCTGCGCCAGCGCATGCAGACGCGGCGTCACCGATTCCAGGCGCCGCTCGCACGCCGCGATTTGCGCCTCCCAGCCGCCTATTTCCTGGCCAAGGGTGATAGGCATCGCGTCCATCAGATGCGTGCGTCCGGTTTTCACAATACCGCTGAGTTCCGCCGCCCGCGACGCCAACACCTCCCGCAGGCGGTTGAGCGCCGGCTGCAACTCGTCGCGCAGCAGTAACGCGGCGGAAACATGTATTGCCGTCGGCACCACATCGTTGCTGCTCTGGCTCATATTGACTTGGTCATTCGGGTGCACGGCCGCTCCCAGCGAGCGTCCAGCCAATGATGCGATCACTTCGTTGGCGTTCATGTTGCTGCTGGTGCCGGAGCCTGTTTGAAAGACATCGATCGGAAATTGATCATCGTAGTCGCCCGCGGCAACCTTAAGCGCGGATTCCTGGATCGCCTTGGATATTTCTGCGGGCAAGTCTGCCAATTCGGCGTTGGCGCCGGCGGCTGCATGCTTGATCAGCGCCAGGGCCCGGATGAAGGCTCGCGGCATCTGCAAGCCGCTGGGCGGAAAATTGTTGATGGCGCGTTGTGTTTGGGCGCCCCACAACGCGTCCGCGGGGACTTCGAGCGAGCCCAAGCTGTCGCGCTCGATACGGGTCGTTGCTGTCATCACGCCTTACTCCGCAGGATTAGGGCTGTTTACGGTAGAATTGCCCATTCTACCATTCACGCTGCCGGCTCTCCGATGTCCACCGCCTCCACCGACGCACTGTCTCCCCTCGACGGCCGCTATGCCCGCAAACTCAGCGAAGTTGCCGGCATTTTCAGCGAAGCCGGCTTGATGCGGGAGAGAGTCAGGGTCGAATGCGCATGGTTTTTGGCGCTCGCCGGCGGTCCGGCTGCGAAGCCCCTGTCAGGATTGCCGAAGGCCGCCCGTGATCTTCTCGAGTCTCTGGCGGGCAATCCCGCCGCGACCGATGTCGCGGCAATCAAGCAGATCGAAGCGCGCACAAATCACGACGTCAAGGCTGTGGAGTACTGGCTGCGCGGCGAGTTGCAGAGACGCGGCGCTGCGGCGGCCGACCTCGAGTGGATGCACTTTGCCTGCACCTCCGAGGACATCAACAACCTCTCCTATGCCCTCATGCTCAAAAGCGCGCGCGCGACGCTGCTCTCGCCGATGCTCAAGAGCCTGGGAGAATTGCTCGACGCATTGGCCGTCCGTCACGCCGATGTGGGAATGCTGGCGCGCACGCACGGCCAGACCGCCACGCCGACGACCATCGGCAAGGAACTCGCCAATTTTGCCGCGCGCCTGGAATCGCAGCGCGCGGGGCTGGAGCGAGTCGCCATCCTCGGCAAAATGAATGGCGCCGTCGGCAACTTCAACGCCCACACCGTCGCCTTGCCGCAAGTCGATTGGCTCGGCTTTAGCGCGTCATTCGTCGCTTCACTCGGACTGCAATCGAATCGCTACACCACGCAGATTGAACCGCACGACTGGATCGCCGAATACTGCCACGCGCTCATGCGCGCCAACACGGTTCTCCTGGACCTGTCGCGCGACATGTGGAGCTACATTTCGCTGGGCTACTTCAAACAACGATTGGTGGCCGGAGAGGTTGGCTCATCGACGATGCCGCACAAGGTCAATCCCATCGACTTTGAGAACGCCGAGGGCAACTTGGGCCTGGCCAACGCGCTGTTGAGTCACTTCGCGGACAAGCTTCCGGTTTCCCGTCTGCAAAGGGACCTGACCGATTCGACGGTGTTGCGCAACATTGGTGTGGCCGTCGGGCATTCGGTCTTGAGCTACAAGTCCTTGAGCGCCGGCCTCGCGAAGATCGATCTGGATGCATTGCGCGTCGCTGAGGACCTGGACCGGGCCTGGGAAGTCCTCGGGGAAGCGGTGCAAACTGTGATGCGTGCCCATGGCATTCCCGACGCCTACGATAAGCTCAAAAGCTTCACCCGGGGCCGTCCGATCGACGGGCGATCCATGCGCGAATTTATAGGCTCTTTGGCCTTGCCGGACGAGGAAAAAGCACGCCTGCTGACGCTGACGCCGGCGGCCTACGTAGGCTTGGCGCCGCTGCTCGCGCGCCGCGGGGACCCGCCCTAGCGTTGTTTGAAACGTGACGTAGTTAGCACGGCCCTACCCGGATCAAACGGTACTATCAAGCTCAAAGTACGCGGGGTCGGGGTCAATCTTATGGCGGGTAACACGGAAGAACGCTCAAAACCGGCGGCGGGGAACAAAATGCCCGCGCCCGGCGGAGACGTTTCCACAGGTTCAGGCACCCGCACGATCTTGAGCACCATGCCGGAAGTGCGCGAGGCCAGCCTGAAAGTCGCCAAATCGGCGCAGCGCCTGCTGTCGATTTTCACCCAGGATTTGGAGCCTCTGGTGTACGGCGAGGAGCCCTTCCTCGAGGCCATCAAACGCCTCGTGCTTGCACGCTCATATGCCAAGGTACGTGTGCTGCTCGCCGATCCTTCGCGAGCCATGGTCGACAACAACCGCTTTCTTGCCTTGGCTCGCCGGCTCACGAGCTGCATCGATCTTCGCGCCATGAGTCCTGAGTATCCTGCCAGCGCCGGAGCCTTCATCATCGCCGACGACAAGGCGCTCGTGTACCGATTGCAAGCGGACCGTTGGGACGGAATTTCGGACATGAACGATCCGGCCGTCGTGCGCCGCTATCTGAACTTCTTCGACGAAGTGTGGCAGACGAGCATGCAAGAATCGCAAATGCGGCAAATGCTCATGTAACGCTCCGGCTGCGGCAATGCCCGTATAATGGGCGGATGCAGCAGCCCCCTTCCTCTCCGCAGAAATCGGACACCGTCATCGTCGGCATGTCGGGCGGCGTCGATTCTGCGGTCGCTGCGCTGCTGTTGCGCGACGCCGGCTATTCGGTGCAAGGCCTGTTCATGTCCAACTGGGACGACGACGACGGCTACTGCACGGCTGCCGAGGATTTTCAGGATGCCCGCCGCGTCACCGACGTGCTGGGCATTCCGCTGCACCGAGTCAGTTTCGCAGGCGAGTACCGCGAGCGCGTGTTCAAGTTTTTTTTGCAGGAATACTCAGCCGGCCGGACGCCAAATCCCGATGTGCTGTGCAACCGCGAGATCAAGTTCGGCATTTCCCTGGAATACATGCAGCGGCTCGGCGCGGCGTGGATCGCAACCGGCCACTACGCGAGGCTTCGGCGCACAGGCTCGGACATTCAGCTGTTGAAGGCGGCGGATCTCGGCAAGGATCAAAGTTACTTCCTGCACGGCGTCCCGCGGGCGGCGCTTGCAAAGACTCTGTTCCCGCTGGGGGATTTGCGCAAAGTCGACGTGCGGCGGATGGCTCACGCAGCGGGCCTGCCGGTATTCGACAAACCCGACAGCACCGGCATTTGTTTCATCGGCGAACGGCCATTTCAGCAATTCTTGAGCAGCCACCTGCGCACCGAGCCTGGTCCGATTGAAACTGCCGATGGTCGAAAAGTCGGGGAGCACGGCGGACTCGCGCTGTACACCTTGGGTCAGCGCTCCGGACTCAAGGTTGGCGGACGCGCCGGGGCGGCCGCTGCTCCTTGGTATGTCGCCGACAAGATCGCCGCGCGCAACGCGCTGATCGTCGTTCAGGACCAGGATCACCCGTTGCTGCTTTCAGATGCTTTCAGCGTCGAGCAGATGCACTGGATCGATCCCGGCGAGGCGGCGGCGGCGCCCATCGAGTGCGCCGTCAAGACTCGTTACCGGCAGGGCGATCTTCCCTGCTGGCTGCACGCCGACGGGAAGCGAGCGTGGCGGGTAACCTTGGAGCGCGCCGCGAGAGCCGTCACGCCCGGACAATATGCGGTCTTCTACGACGGCGAGCGCTGCATCGGCGGTGGAATCATCACGCAGCGCTGCAATTCCGCGCATGCGCCGGCGGTGCAAGGAATCACTTATAATTCTCTTTTTTCGGCGGAGGGGTCATGACGGACAGCTTCAAGGCACGGACAACGCTCAAAGTGGGCGCCCAACAGTACGAAATCCTGAACCTCGCGGCGTTAAAGGCGCTGAACGTCGATCGCCTGCCGTTTTCATTGAAGATCCTGCTGGAAAACTTGCTGCGCTTCGAGGATGGTGTCAATGTCACCAAGAAGGACATCGAGGCGCTGCTCAATTGGGATTCAAAGGCCGCGCCAAGCTATGAAATTGCCTTTACCCCAGCCCGGGTGATCATGCAAGATTTCACCGGCGTGCCGTGCATCGTCGATCTCGCGGCGATGCGCGAGGCCATCGTCAAGCTGGGCGGCGATCCGCAAAAGGTCAATCCGCTGGCGCCGGCGGAACTCGTCATCGACCACTCCGTGCAGGTCGATGAGTACGGCGCCGCCAATTCCCTGCAGCACAACAATGAAATAGAGTTCCAACGCAACGGCGAACGCTACATGTTTTTGCGCTGGGGCCAAACCGCCTTCAGCAATTTCAAGGTGGTGCCGCCCAACACCGGCATCGTGCACCAGGTCAATATCGAGCGGCTTGCCCGGGTCATTTTCGAAGGCGAAGCCGGCGGCAAGAAGAGCGCATACCCCGACACGCTGGTGGGGACGGATTCGCACACCACCATGGTGAATGGACTGGGTGTCCTGGGGTGGGGTGTCGGCGGCATCGAGGCGGAAGCGGCCATGCTGGGGCAGCCGGTGACCATGCTCATACCGCAAGTCATCGGCTTCAAGCTCACCGGCTCGCTGCCCGCCGGGACCACCGCCACGGATCTGGTGCTGACCGTCACCGAAATGCTGCGCAAGAAGGGCGTCGTGGATAAGTTCGTCGAATTCTTCGGCGACGGCCTCAAGGGCTTGCCGCTTGCCGACCGGGCCACGATCGCCAACATGTCGCCGGAATTCGGCTCGACCTGTGCGATTTTCCCCATCGATGAGGAAACTATCCGTTACTTGGAACTCACCGGTCGCTCTGCGGAACAAATCGCACTCGTGGAAACCTATGCCAAGGCACAAGGCCTGTGGCGCGTCAATGGCGCCAAGCCTGCTGACTATACCGACGTCTTGGAATTGGATTTGTCGTCGGTCGTGCCCTCACTCGCCGGACCCAAGCGGCCGCAGGACCGGGTACCGCTCACGAAAGCCAAGAGCGTGTATGAAAGCAGCGTCAAGAAAATGGCCGAGGAGCGCGCGCAAAAGAATCCCAACGCCACCGGCAGCGCGCCTGCCAAGGTTGGCAATGCGAGCTTCGAGGTCAAGGATGGCGCGGTGCTGATTGCCGCAATCACCAGCTGCACCAACACATCGAATCCTGCGGTGCTGGTCGCCGCGGGACTGCTGGCGCGCAACGCGGTCAAAGCCGGCATCAACGCCAAACCCTGGGTAAAGACTTCTCTCGCGCCGGGCTCACGCGTGGTAACCGACTACTTGACCAAGGCGGGCTTGCTTCATGATCTGGAGCAACTCGGGTTTTATACCGTCGGCTACGGATGCACTACTTGCATCGGGAACTCCGGACCTCTCAAGCCGGAAATCTCCGAGGCGGTGAGAGCCGGCGATGTGGTGGCATGCTCAGTGCTCTCCGGCAACCGCAATTTCGAAGGCCGGGTACACCCAGAGATCAAGATGAACTTTCTCGCTTCTCCGCCGCTGGTGGTCGCGTACGCGCTCGCGGGAAGTCTCGATATCGACATCACCACGGAGCCCTTGGGGAAGGGCAAGGATGGCAAGGCGGTCTATTTGAAGGACATCTGGCCGAGCGCCGCAGACGTTGCAGCGACGGTTGCATCCTCGGTGGATTCGGCCATGTTCAAGAAGGGCTATGCCAACGTCTTCCTGGGCGACGCCAACTGGGGTGCGATCAAAACGCCGGCAGGAAAAATCTATTCTTGGGACGGCAAGTCCACCTACGTCAAGAATCCGCCCTACTTCGACGGCATGACCATGACGCCCGCACCGCTTGGCGACATCAAGGGCGCGCGCGCTCTCGCGGTGCTAGGCGATTCAGTCACCACCGATCACATCTCCCCTGCCGGCAACATTTCCAAAACCAGTCCGGCGGCCAAGTACCTTTTGGCGCAAGGCGTGCAGGCGGTTGACTTCAATTCTTACGGCGCGCGCCGCGGCAATCACGAAGTCATGATGCGCGGCACCTTTGCCAATATCCGGCTGCGCAATCTGTTGCTGCCCGGCACCGAAGGCGGGGTCACCCTGCATATCCCGAGCGGCGAGCAAATGTCCATCTTCGACGCATCCGTGAAATACAAAGCGGCCAACACGCCGTTGGTCATTCTGGCGGGCAAGGAGTACGGCACGGGCAGCTCGCGCGACTGGGCTGCAAAGGGCACGATGTTGTTGGGAGTGAAGGCTGTCATCGCCGAAAGCTTCGAGCGCATCCACCGCTCGAATCTGATCGGAATGGGTGTGCTGCCGCTGCAGTACAAGGATGGCCAAAGCACCCAGAGCTTAGGCCTGACCGGCAAGGAGACCTTCGAGATCGTCGGCTTGAATCGCGGCGCGGCAAAAACAGTCAAGGTCATTGCCANAGATGACGCCGGCAAGACCACCGAATTCGAGGCGCGTTTGCGCATCGACACGCCGAAGGAACTCGACTACTACCAGCACGGCGGTATTTTGCAGTACGTGCTGCGGCAGCTCGCTGCGCCGGGCAAGGCGGCTTGATTACTTAGCGGCTGCCGGCACGCTGCCCGCTTCGACCAGCACCATCGCGCTCGGATTGATGTGCGTCTTGATGGCGGTATTGACTTGTTCGCGGGTAAGCGCTTTGACAGCCTTGGGATAGCCGTCGAGCCACGACAGATCGAAGCCGCGCTGGACGTCGACCAGAATTGTCTCGGCGAGCCCGGCCGTCGTCGACAGGCCGACGAGGTATGTGCCGATCACCCCCTGCTTGCGCACCGCCAATTCCTGCTCCGTTACCCCGTCCTTCCACCACTTGGCGATCTCGCGGCGCGTCGATTCGACGCCCTTGCTCAGCAACGCAGGAGCAAAGCTCGCGGAAACTTCCCAGACGCCATCAGCGATGCTGTCGTCGGCCATGCTTGCGGCGATGTTGTAGGTGAGACCTTCCTTGTCGCGCACGGTTCCCATCAATCGCCCCGTGAAGCCTCGCCCAAGAATGGCTGTGCCGACCCGCAACGCCAGATTGTCAGGATCGCTGTAGCGAAGGCCGCTCGCCTGCCCGAGCAGCATGGTGACGCTGGGTTTGTCGCCGAGCGGCACCGTAATCTCGCTTGCCGCCGTCGACGCCGCGGCCTTCGCGGGGCGAATGTAGTCCTGGCCGCCCGACCAACCGGAGAACGCCTTGCTCACTTCAGCCTCAGTGTCGGTGTCGGCAACATCGCCGACGACGACCAGTAGCATGTGCGCGGGACCGTAATATTTCGCCTGGAAAGACCGGACATCTTCGAGCGTGGCCGTTTTCGCCGCCGCCACGTACTCATTCAGCGTGTGCGGTCGATTCGGGTGCCCCTCGGGAAAAATGGCGCGGTTGAAGGCTTCCGATGCGCGCGCGCCGCCGTTCTCAGCCGAAGCTTCCAATTCACCGACGAACTGCTGCTTGGCTTTGTTGAATTCGCCTACCTGCAGCGCGGGCGTGCGCAACTCGGCGGCGATCGTCCCAATGATCAGCGGCAAATCCTTTTTCAAGCATTTCGCGCGGACCTCCAAGGATTGAACGCCCACCTGGAAACTGATTTCGGCGCCGACGTTGTCGAGCTTCTCGGAAATCGCGAATTTATCGAGTGTCTTGGTGCCGCGATCGAGCATCATTCCCGAGAGCGTCGGGATGGCGATGTTGCCCGGCTCAGCCATCGCATCGCCGGCCGGCAGCACGCCCAAGATCACGACCACATCCTTCACGTTGCTGTGATAGGTGATGAGGTCTATTCCGTCGACTTTCGATCTATGCGCCTGATCGGCCATTGCGGCCGCGGCCGGGCCGCTCAATGCCATCAGCGTCATCATCAGTGAAACTCTGATCACGGGCCCTTCTCCGTCTTTGGCGTCACCGGCACAAACCATCCGGTCGTGCTCTCGTCCGCCCCGAAATACTGCTTGGCTACCCGCTGCACGTCGGCCGGCGTGACTTGCTGGACCTTTTGCGGGAAGGTTACATATAAGGTCCAATCGCCGATGCCGATCCATTCGCTCAATTCGCTGGCAACCGCGGCCGTGCCGTCGCGCTTATAGGCATCCTCGGCAATGTACTGTTGCTTGACCGTGGCAACTTCGGCGGCGGTGACGCCGCTGGTTTTGATCTTGTTCAATTCCGCCAGCAACGCTTTTTCGACCTGCTCATGCGTGGTCGCCGGCGCCAACGCCGCAAACAGAGTGTGCAGCGACAGATCATGGTGAATGTCGGTGCCCGCCCCGGCGGTCAATGCCAGCCCTTGATCCACCAATGCACGATACAACCGGGCATTCTTGCCGGCGCTCAAGATGGCATCCAGCATCTCGAGGGCGGGCTGATCGGCATCTCTGCCATTCGGGACTTTATGAGCGATGATGATGGCGCCCAGTTCTCCGGGACGCTTGACGATGATGCGGCGGTCGCCGGTCTGCGCCGGTTCTTCCGTGTACATGGGCGGGATCGGCGCAGGCGAGTGCGGATATATCCCGTAATATTTCTTGATAAGCCCCAGCACCTGCTCGGTCTCGATATCGCCGACGACCGTCAGGGTGGCATTGTTCGGCCAGTAAAACGTATCGTAGAACTCGCGCAGTTTGCCGATCGGCGCGTGTTCGATGTCGCTCCTCCAACCTATGGTCGGATGGTGGTACGGCAGGGCAACGTAAGCCGCCTCCATCACCTCTTCCAGGAGCACGTTTTCGGGATCGTTCTTGCCGCGCTCATATTCGTTGCGCACCACCGTCATTTCAGCCTGCCGGTCCGACTCGTGCAGCCAGAGGTGGCGCATGCGGTCGGCTTCGATCGCAATGTAGCTCTCGAGATTTTCGCGGCCGATGGTCGCAAAATAGTTGGTGCGGTCAAAAGAGGTGCTGGCATTGAACTGCCCGCCTACCCGCTCGAGCATCTGCTTGATGCTGTTGCCTTTCGCATCGTTGAAGGATTCGCTGCCCTTGAACATCATGTGTTCCAGGATGTGCGTCGCTCCGGTGGTGCCGGTGACTTCATTGCGCGATCCGACCTGGTAGGTGACTTCGAAGGTCACTACCGGCGCGGAGTGATCGGGCACGAGCAACACCGTCAAGCCGTTGCTATCGAGCCGGTATTCATCGATGCCGCCCAAGCTTCTGACGCGCGTAAAGCCCGCGGAACCCGGAACAGGAATCGCTTGAGGCGCAGGCGCCGGCTTGGCGACCGGCGCCGCGTGAACCGAGCCAGCCATCGCCGCGGACGCAGCGACAGCCGCCCAGCGTACTGCGCGCGCAGCGGAATTGCCCTTCTCGAACATTCTAAAGCCCACCATTCAACGGGTGATCCGCAATTCTATCCTACGGCGACACCAAGCGGGCCATGCCGAGCACCGCTCGAAGAAAAGGCGTCGGGACATTCAGCAGATGCGCAATTTCTACGATCGCGCCCAATTGCGGATCGAGTTCGAGCGCGCGCCCTGCTTCCAAATCGGCCAACATCGAGGTCTTGAAGTCGCCCAAACGTTGGGTTACGGCGATACGCTCTTCGGCCGTGATGGTTACCGCCAAATTCAGCTGCCGAGCGCACAGCTGCATTTCTTCCATCATGCGGATGCAAAGGTCACGCACATCCGCGTTGGCCAGCATGGCGGATGTCCCGCTGCGCGTGAGCGCGCTCAAGGGGTTCATGGTCATGTTGCCCCAGAGCTTGCTCCAGACATCGCGGCGGATGTCGGCGGAGATCTGCGCGTTCACCCCGCCTTGGCGCAGTGCTTGGACCACGGATTCGATTTTCCCCGAGAGCGCCGCCCCCGGCGCGCCGAGGATGAACCGATCCGCGGCCACGACGTGCGCATTCCCGGGAGACGTCACCCGCACCGATGCATGCACGACGGAACCCAATGTCCGATCGGACGGAAAGACGGCTGCCTGCGATCCGCCGGGGTCCACTGATTTAAGGATTTGATTGGCGATCGGACCGCCGAAGTCCTGAAAGAACCACCACGGAATGCCGTTGGTGCCGCTGATCACCACCGTGGCAGCGCCGATGAGCGGTTTGAGCTGATGCGCCAGCCCCGGCAAATGCTGCGCCTTGACGCACAGCACGACATAGTCGTGAACACCCAACTCGCCGGGAGAACCGGCGCTCGGCCGGCTGATGCGGACCTCGCCGCCCTGGGTAACGCAGAGACCCGAGCTGAGAATGACATTGAGCGTGGCGCCGCGAGCTACCAGGGACACCCGCCAACCGGCACGATCGAATGCGTCGGCCAACCAAGCTCCGATGGCACCGGCCCCTACGATCGCGACGGATGAGTTCATAATGCTCAGCATTGTAACGGGACCTGGAACCGCACTCCGGACGCATGAATCGCAGCGAGAATAATTCGATATATAATGTGTACATCACTGTATAACAAGGAGTTTATCTGAAGCCCTGGATAGCGCTCTTCGACTTGGACGGCACGCTGACCTGGCGCGATACTCTGCTGCCCTTCCTGCTCGGATATCTGCGCCTTCGGCCGCATCGCATCTTCGGACTCTGGCGGGCACCGCTCTCGCTTTATCGCTATTGGCGAGACCGCGATCGGGGCGCCCTAAAATCAGATGTCATCCAGATGCTGATGAGGGGAGAACGGCGGCTGGTGCTCGACGCATGGGCGCAGTCCTTCGTTGCGGGTTTGAAACCCAAACACCGCTTCCGGCCGATTGCGCTCGGCGTGGTAGAAGCACACCGCGCCACCGGCGATCATCTGGTCCTGCTTTCCGCGAGCCCTGACCTGTACGTTCCCCTGATCGGCCAAATGCTCGGCTTCGAACGCACCTTGTGCACAGAAATTCAATGGCGCGGCGACCGGCTCGACGGAGCCCTCAAGACAGCTAATCGCCGCGGAGAGGAAAAGCTCGCCTGCCTCAACTGGCTGCGCGAGCAATACCCGGGGGCGCCGGTCATCGCATACGGCAATTCCTCCTCGGACCTCGACCACATGCGTCAGGCCGATCGCGCGCTGCTGGTGAATGGCGATAGCGCAGCGAGGCGCCTGGCCGATAAATGGGGAATCGGAGTTTCGTACTGGAACTGACTGAGCTGCCGTCTACCAACGGCCGGACAAGCCTTGAAGCGCATGATGCAGCTTCAGCATCAGCTTCTCGGTGGTCGCCCAATCGATGCACGGATCGGTTATCGACTTGCCGTACTCCAACTTGCTCAAGTCCTTTGGAATCGCCTGGTTTCCCGCCTGCAAATGACTTTCCAGCATCAAGCCGACGATCGAACGGTTGCCGTCCACGATCTGTGTGACGCAATTCTCTGCCACCAGCGGCTGCAGATCGGCATCCTTGTTAGAGTTCCCGTGGCTGCAATCGACGACGATGTTCGCGGGCAAGCCCGCGGCGCCGAGCTCCCTTTCGGCTACCGCTATGCTCACGGCATCGTAATTCACCCGCCCGCCTCCGCCGCGAAGCACGATATGCGCGTGCTGATTGCCCTTGGTGCGAAACACGGCCGACTGGCCTTGCTGAGTTATCCCCAAGAAATGATGGGGGCGCCGCACTGACTGCAAGGCGTTGATGGAGGCCGACAGCGACCCATCCGTGCCGTTCTTGAATCCCACCGGCGTCGACAGTCCGCTGGCCATCTCGCGATGCGTTTGCGATTCGGTCGTTCGCGCGCCGATCGCCGTCCAGGTGATCAGTTCCGACAGGTACTGCGGCATGATCGGATCCAGCGCCTCGGTTCCGGCCGGCAGTCCGAGTTCGGCAACATATAGGAGCAGCTCGCGGGCGAGCAGGATGCCCTTCTCGATGTGAAAGGAATCGTCGAGGTCGGGATCGTTTATCAATCCCTTCCAACCCACCGTCGTGCGCGGCTTTTCGAAATAGACGCGCATGATCACAAGCAGCGTCGAACTCACTTGCGCCGCCAGATCCTTGAGCCGCGCCGCGTATTCACGCGCGGCAGCGACATCGTGGATGGAGCACGGTCCGACGACCACAAAAAGGCGCCGGTCGCGGCGCTCCAGGATGGCACGCACCGACTCGCGCGCCTTGAACACCGTATCGGCGGCTTTCGCGGTCAACGGCAGACGCCTCTTTACTTCTTCGGGCGTGGCCAGCAAGTCGCTCGAAACGACATTGACGTTCTGCAGCTGATCTTGGAGATTCGTCATCGCGCGCTTACATCGAAGTGCGAATGGTCCAAAGCTCCGGGAAGAACTTCAGTTCCAACGCCTTGGTCAGGTAGGACACGCCGCCTGTGCCGCCCGTGCCCCGCTTGTAGCCGATGATGCGCTCCACCGTCTTAACATGTGAGAAGCGCCAGAGCTGGAACTTGTAATCAAGATCCACCAACCGCTCGGCCAGTTCATACAAATCCCATTCCTTGACGGAGTTGTGATAAACGCTGAGCCACGCCGCCGCCACCTGTTTGCTCGGCTGGTACGGCTGAGTGAAATCGCGGTCGATCGACTCGGGCGGCAGGTCGAATCCGCGGCGGCTCAAGAGGCGCAGAACCTCGTCGTAAAGGCTGGGGGCGCGCAGCGCCCGCTCGAGCAACTCGTACGCCGGCGGGTCGTTGCGGAACACCTTGATGGTGTCTGCATTCTTGTTGCCGATCAAAAATTCCAGCATCCGGTATTGCGGCGACTGAAATCCCGATGACTTGCCCAGCGTATTGCGGAACGCCGAATAGTCATGGGGCGTGATGGTCGCGAGCACATCCCAGGACTGCAGCAACTGCTGCTGGATCGTCGATACGCGTGCCAGCATCTTGAACGTCGGCCCCAAATCGTCGCGCCGCACGCAATCGACGGTCGCATTGAGCTCATGCAGGCACAGCTTCATCCACAGTTCCGACACCTGGTGGATGATGATGAACAGCATTTCGTCGTGCTGATACGACAAGGGATGCTGCGCGTCCAGCAATTTGTCCAGGTTGAGGTATTGGGAGTAGCTCAGCGCCTCGCTCAAGTCCCAATGGACCGCCTCGTCGCTCAAATCCACGAACGGCTTGACCCGCGGCGGCGTTTCGTTCATCGCTAGCTTTTGAATACCCAGGCAGGCACGGTGCGCCAACCCGCCAGCAGCTCGCGGTCGAGCCGGCGGTAGTCCGGCTCGAGCTTCTCAACCAGGCGCCAGAAACTCGCCGAGTGATTCATGTGCTTGGTGTGCGCCAGCTCGTGAATGAACAGATAGCGCACGACGTCGGGGCGCAGGAACACCAACGAGCAATTCAGGCTGACGGTACCGCGCGTCGAGCAACTCCCCCAACGCGTGCGCTGACAGCGGATGCTGACGCGCGAGACCGAGTACTTCAAATCCGCGGCAAGTTTCAGCAGTTGCGGCGTCAATCGTTCTTCCGCGGCGGCCCTCAGCCAGCCTTGCAAAAGCGCGCGCGCCGCTGAATCGTCCGGCGCTTGCACCACGATGTGGCCGCTATCGTGCTCGAGCTTGCGGCCGGCGGCGCGGCGCCATTCGACGCTGACATGCTCGCCGGTGAATGCGAAATCGATCGCCGGCGGCACCGGCTCGGTCGGCGCCACGAAACAGCGCATCGCGGCGACTTTGCGGTTGATCCATGGCGTGAAGCGCTGCACGAAATCGCGCACTGCGTGCGCGTTGACTCCGACAGGCACGACAATTTCGACGCGTCCGCCCACATGCACTCGCGCCGTCAAGCGACGGGCGCGCGGACTCACGCGAACCGCAAACGGGTCGTTGACGCTGCGCGTCTCGAACAAAGAAAGCTGCGTGCCTTGTGGCTTCATTGCGCAAGAATGATAGCAGGTTAGCGGCGCGGCGGAACGCGCCGCGAGCGTTCAGGGTTTAGCCAGAGAAGCCAACTGACGTTGCGCTATCTTGTAATCCGGCGCGGCAATCAAGGCCTTTTCGATCCAGTTGCGCGCGCCCACCCGATCGCCCCGGGCTTGCAACTCGCGGCCCAATGCCAGATAAGCCTCGGCGTGGCCCCACCCCGGCACGTCGTTGCTCGTTCCGGAGGACTGCTCGAACAGTTGCGCGGCCAGTTGCAGTTCCGAAAAGCCTTTCTGACTTTCCTGCGAGCCGGCTTTCGCGTGCCGCATTTCCTGCAGCGCGGAGAGCAGTACCGCGCGGGGGTTGCGCGGTTCCAGTTTCAACGCGGACTTCAGCCTATCCGAGGCGCGGCTGCGCAGCAGCACCGCCTCGAGCGATCTTAAGTCGGCGAGGGCTGAATAGCAGGCGGACTGCAGCGCCATGCCCTCGGCTGATTTAACATCTTTATCGATCACCGGTTTCAACTGGTCGATGCAATCCGAGAACGCCGATTCCGCAGCGCGGCTATGACGCTCGCGTGACAATTGGCCGAAGCGGTATTGGGCATGAGCCAAGTGGTAGCGCAGAGCAATGTCGCCGGAATCGTTGCTCACTCTATTCGTCAGATTCTGGATGAGATTGGCGAGGCTGTTGCTATCCTCGGTCTGATAGGCATAGTCGATCTGCGCCTGGGTGTCGCCGCCCTCCTGCGCGTGCGCGGCGAGCACCGTCAAAACCAGGGTGGTTAACAGAATGCGTCTTATCAACATCCGCCGAAGATATCACACGAGGTCTTAAATCTTGAGCCTGGATTTGATTGATATTGGATCGAACCTCACCCATGAAAGCTTTGCGCCAGATCGCGACGCCGTCATGTCGCGCGCACTGCACGCCGGCGTGCGGCGCCAAGTCATCACGGGTGCAGACTTGAGCGGTTCGCTTCAGGCCGCGAGGCTGGCCGGCCAGCATCCTTTCCGGCTGTGGAGCACGGCAGGCGTGCATCCGCACTATGCGCAGTCCTACGCGGCGTCGCGCCGCGAGGAATGGCTGGCCCTTTTGCAGCAGCCGCAGGTAGTGGCAGTCGGCGAATGCGGCCTTGACTACTATCGCGACCTCTCGCCGCGCGATTCGCAGCGCGATGCCTTTCACGCGCAATTGGCGCTCGCCGTCGAAATGGACAAGCCGGTCTTTCTGCACCAGCGGGACGCCCATGAGGATTTTTCCGCCGTGTTGCGCGATTTCGCCGGCGCGTTGAAGGGCGGCGTGGCGCACTGCTTTACCGGCGGCGCGGCCGAGCTGGAAACGTATCTGGCGCTCGGCCTGTACATTGGAATCACCGGCTGGGCTTGCGACGAACGCCGCGGCATCGAGCTAAGGAAAGCCATCCCGCAGATTCCCGCCGATCGCCTCCTGATTGAGACCGACGCGCCGTATCTCTTGCCCAGGGATCTCGATCCCAAGCCTAAGTCGCGCCGCAACGAACCTTGCTACCTGCCGCACATCGCGGCGACAGTCGCTGCTCTGCGCGCCGAAACTCTCGAGTCCGTCGCCAGCGCGACCACGCACAACGCCGAAACGCTGTTCGGCCTCAGAGATTCGTGAACAGATGCGGACTTGGCCGCAGCTGTGCAACGAGACGGTTCCACGCCTCTTGATATTGCTCGGTCGGCGCAAAAGCCGCGCCGCCTCGGTCGACGACCGGAAATTCCACCTCGATGCCGTCGAGCATCACCACCCACTTGGGAATTCCTTTGGTGAATTTGCCGACATTGGAAAATAGCAGCCGCCCTTCCACTGGTACTTCGCCGACGATGGCCTTCACCGCCGCGATGCGGTCGTAGAGCGCCGGCTGCGGATTGTCGAAGGTGTAGCGATGACCGCGGCCCATGACGGTCCAGTCGCTCATTTGATCCCCGCCGAAGATCAAACCTGCAACTCTTCGCGTGTCGAGGACCAAAATACCGCGCGGTGTAAGCAAGATGTGATCGATATGGATGAATCCGCCCATGCCGTCGGGCACGAGAACCTGATGCGCGGCCGCCGAGGCCACTCGCTCGAGCCGTCCCAGCAGCGACTTGCGCCGCGCGCGCCGTTGGTAGGCGCGCACGGCAAAAAACGCGAGCACCGCCAGCAATAGCACGGCCGCGCCAACCCCGATCAACTGCGGTTCGATGCCGATGCCGTTCATGCGAGCGCCGAGTTCAATGCGGCGAGGGACGCCTTGATATCGATGCGGTGTTCCGGCAGGAGCAGCAGGCCGGCGAGACTCGCCGGTATCGCGACCGGCTTGAGAATAATCGGCTCCACAATTTCGTTGAACTTTGCCGGGTGCGCCGTGGCGACGATCACCCAAGGGCTCTCGCCGCGTTCGCGTTCGCTCAACCGGCCGTAGACTTCCGCCGCGGTCGCGGTGTGCGGGCACCATTCGCGTCCGTACTGCATGAAGTCCCCTCTGATACGAGTGCGAATTGTAGCGTCATCGACGCTATCCGCGCTCAAATGTTCGCGCATGCCGTTCAGCGTGGGATAGAGCCGGAAAACTCTCTCCATGTTGCTGGGGTTCCCTACGTCCATGGCCGAGGCCAGCGTCGCTACACTGGGCCGCGGCTGCCAATTTCCCGTGGCGAGGAAATCGGGCACGGCGCGGTTGATGTTGTGCGCCAGAATGATGCGCGCAAGCGGGAATCCCAGTTCGCGCGCCCAAAGAGCCGCACAGGCGTTCCCGAGATTGCCCGCGGGAATGATGTAGGAAGGCTTCGCGCCCGTCTGTTTTGCGATCTGCAGGCTGGAGGCGATGTAGTAAACCATCTGCGGCAGCAGCCGGCCGACATTGATGCTGTTCGCGGAGCTGAAACGATGCTTGCGGCTCAGTACCTCGTCGCGAAAGGCGGCCTTCACCAACTCTTGACAATCATCGAAGGTTCCGTCGACTCGCAGCGCCAGCACATTGCCGCCCCAACAGGTCAACTGGCGCTCTTGGCGCGGACTTACGAGTCCTTTCGGATACAGGATCACCACCCGCGCCCATGAGCGCCGGTGGAAGGCGGCCGCAACCGCTCCGCCCGTATCGCCGGACGTCGCGACCAGAATGGTCAGGGGCTGGCCGGCCGAGGCGGCTTGCAGCCGCTCTTGGCATTCAGCCAAAAATCGGGCCCCGAAATCTTTGAAGGCCGCAGTAGGCCCGTGAAAAAGCTCCAGGACGTACAAGGGGTCCTGGCTACCCGCGATGAGTGTCGTCGGCGCGGGAAAATTGAACGCGGCATCGGCAATCGCGCCCAGCTCCGCGCTCAGGCCGTCGCCTTCGAAGAAACCGGCCAGCGCG
>JGI12627J18819_10000207_pt1 | contig 19507 bp, 13 predicted proteins | sample TexAe_OM1H0_M2_FD_18819 | JGI IMG/M metagenome (IMG submission 18819)
GTTCTCGAGCAGCCAATGAATTTTCAAGCCGCTGAAATACGTGCTCAGCGGCAGCCCGGTCTGCCGGCGAAACCGGTCCTGCCCACCGCGCTTGGCGAACTCCGCCACCGCATCCGCGACCCGCGTGTCCTGCCAGACAATCGCGTTGTGTGCTGGGTTGCCCGTCTTGCGGTCCCACAGGATCGTGGTTTCTCTCTGGTTGGTGATCCCCACCGCCGCGAGGTCGGATGCGCGCAGCGCCCGCTGTTCGAGCACTCCGGCGATGACCTCCTGCGTGCGCCGCCAGATTTCCTCGGGATCATGTTCCACCCAGCCTGGCCTGGGATAAATCTGCTCGTGCTCGCGTTGTTCGCTGGCCACGATGCGCCCGGAGCGATCAAAGATGATGAACCGCGTGCTGGTGGTGCCTTGGTCAATCGCACCCAGATAGCTAGCCAAAAGACCGCCTTTCCTGATCCCGCCGCAGGCTGAAGCGCAAAGGCCAATTCAGTTCCTGCGAAGTCCGATCGCTTCGAGTGACTTCTCGAGCTTACCGATGTAGTCGTGAATCGCCTGTTTTTTCTGCTGTTCGCTCCAGCCCAATTCTCGTGCCAGGTGTTGAGCCACCACGGGAGCTGCCTCGATCGCCAACTTCCAACTGAAATACTGCAAGCCAGTACGGCGCGCCAGCACATCTTCGATCGTGACCGCCATCTCATGGCGAGCGCAATAGACTACTTCAGCCTCGATCGCCGGTGCACCGGAAATCAGAGGCAGCTTCAGTTTTGGATTATCTGTGGCGATTGCGACCACCGCAAAGGCCTCGCTGCCAAATTTTTCGAAAAGGTGCCGGGCCGTGGCTTCCGTGAGACCATGCTCGCTCGCAAGCGCCTTCCATTGTTCTGGCGTGTAGGTTTCGGCGCCCGCCAGGTGACGGTGCCGGGTGGAACTCGGTGTGCGGCTGACCCCGAGCACGTCCTGCACCGCATTGATCGTGTCCTCCGCCATCGCGCGATACGTCGTCCACTTGCCTCCCAGAATGCTGACCAGACCGCTGCCTTCATCAACTTCCACTTCGTGTTCTCGAATGAGATTCTTGGTCTCGTGTGCGTGCTTCGAGCGCACCAGTGGTCGCATACCCGCAAAGGCGCTGACGATTTCTTCTACCTGATAAGGGTGCGCCATATAGCGATTGAGATGGCGGAGGAGATATTCGGCGTCGTCGCGGGTTACCAGCATCTCCTGATCTCGCATTACCTCATGATCGGTCGTGCCAACCAGCAAGCGGCCTAGCCACGGGATGGCAAAAATCACCCGCCCATCTTCTGTCCTCGGGATCAGCAGCGCGCTCCTGACCGCGTCATCGAGTGGCAGCAGAACGTGAACGCCCTTGCTGAGAACAAGTCTGTTTGAGAGCGTAGGCGTCGCTAACAGTCGAAGGTTGTCGGAGAAGGGACCGGTCGCATTCACGAACACGCGAGCACGGACATTCAACGTACGACTGCTCAGACGGTCTTCGACGATCGCGGCACTCAGTTTCCCGTTGTTATCTCTTTCCAGACCAATGACTTTGAGATAGTTGGCTGCTTCTCCGCCCGCATCGGAAAAAGTTTTGACCAGTGTGATGCCATAGCGCGCGTCATCGAACTGACCGTCGAGATAGGTAACGGCACCGGCCAGGTGATCGCGTTGAAGAGGAAACTGAGAAGCCTGCTCGCGTGAGAGCAGACGACTGGCACCTAGCGTCGCCTTTCCCGCGAACCAGTCATAAAGCTTCAGGCCGATTCCGTAGTACAGCATCTGAAATCGATTGAAGCACGGCACCACAAATTCGCGCACGTGGGCCAGGTACGGAGCGTTCTCAAGCATCAGAATGCGCTCTTGCAGGGCTTGCCGCACAACCTTCAATTGGCCGAAGTCGAACTCGGTGAATGCCTGCTGCAGATAGCGCACGCCGCCATGTGCAAGCTTGGTGGAAGCACTCGAGCTTCCGGAGGCGAAATCTCCGGCATCGACGAGTGCCGCACGGAAGCCGCGCAATTGCGCATCCAGAGCGCAGCCCGCTCCCGTCGCTCCTGCTCCAATTACACAAACGTCAAAGCTGCGCGATTCTAGTTCATGGAGCGCATCGAAGCGGGTCTTCATGTGCGGGTAGATTACTTCGAAGGTCCCGCAGCCGTCGAGGGTGAGGTGTCATGTGTGTCAGGTCTCAGATGTGAGGTTGGTGGCCCAGGTTCGCGTCCGTTCTCTGGACGCTAACCTGGGACTTCCTGAGGCTCCAAAACCCTACTGACCGTTACTCGAAGCAGGAGCATCTTTCTGAACCATGGGAAGATTCGCTGTGGACCATCCGCCACCAAGGGCCTTGATCAGCAACACGGACGCGCTCATGCGGCGGCCGGCAATCTGGACGGCAACGCGCTCATCCGACAGCGCAGCACTTTGCGCGGTGATGACCTCGAGNTAAGTGGTGACTCCNCCCTTGTAGCGGTTAGTGGAGAGAGCCAGAGAATGTTCCGCCGCAGTCACTGCCGCATTCTGGGTGCCNGCTTCTTCTTCAAGAATGCGCAACGCCGCAAGATTGTCTTCCACATCCTGAAACGCCGTTAGCACAGTCTGTTGGTAATTGGCGACAGACTGATTGTAGGCGGCCTTGGCCTGATCCGTAACCGCGTGTCGTCGGCCCGCGTCGAAGACCGTTCCGATCGCGGACACTCCAGCCGCCACAAATCCACTCGGACCGTTGAACCAGTTCGTGATCGAACTTCCCTCAAAGCCGCCGGTGCCGCTCAGAGTGATGGTGGGATAATACGCGGCTTTGGCAATCCCGATCTGCGCATTGGCAGCCGCCATAAGGCGCTCCGTCGCAGCGATGTCGGGCCGGCGCTCCAGCAAGTCTGAAGGCAGCCCGGCCGGGACTACCGGAGGTGTGCTCGTCAAGGGGGCGGACGCTAATGTGAAACCTGAGGGCGCCTGTCCAGTGAGCACGGCGATCGCATGCTCGAATTGTGCCCGCTGAACCGCGACGTCAATCGCCTGAGCGCGGGTGGTTTCCAGTTGTGTCTGGGCCTGGGCAACGTCGACCTGTGATGCCACACCGCCGCTGAAACGGTTCTGGGTCAACTCCAGCGCTTTTTCGAACGCAGTCACCGTCGAGTTCAGCAATTGTTCTTCGGCATCGAGCGCGCGTAGCTGGAAGTAGTCAGAAGCAAGCTCGGCATGCAGGCTGAGGCTGACGCTCTCGACATCCGCGGCGGTTGCCTGCGCGCTGGCGCGAGCCGCTTCGACCGTACGTCGCACTCGGCCCCAGACATCGGCTTCGTACGATGCGTCCACGGGAAGCTGAAGATCGGTGTAGCTGTTCGTGGGCGCTAAACGGCCATTCGGACGATTCGAGGAGAGATGGTTGCGCGTAGCGCTTACTCCGCCGGTGATCGTCGGGTACTGAAATGAGCGATTGATGCGCACGGCCGCTCGCGCTTGTTCAAATTGTGCCTGAGCAGCTTTCAGAGTCTGATTGGAAACGTTAATCTGCTCCTCAAGTGCATTCAATTGAGGGTCCTGAAAAATCTCCCACCACTTTCCTTTCGCGACCTGGTCGCTGGGTTGGGCAGCTTTCCAGTTCGGAGGCAGTTCCTTGAATTGCGGAGGAGCGGGCGCCGCGGGTCTGGCGTAGCGTGGTCCTACGGTGCAGCCATTCAGCAGGAGCAGTGCAAGGCCGAAGGGGCCGATCAGGGCACACCATCGGCGCGCAGTCCCGCGACCAGGCAACCTCACTGCGTCTCCCCCTTGGGAGCAGCGGCATTCTGCGCGAGGCGCACAGGCTGTCCCGACAGGATCGAATCTGGCGGATTCACGATGAGATTCTCGTCGCCGTTTAAGCCGGTTAAAACCTCGACCTCGCTGCCGAAATCGCGCCCCAGAGTCACCGGAACCAGGTTAGCCTTGCCGTCCTTCACTACCGCGACTCGCAAACCTTCGGCGCGGAACAGCAATGTGTTCACCGGGATGGTGAAGGTCGCGACGCTGCCCGGCAGCTTGAGATGAACCTCGGCGTAGGCGCCCGACAGCAACTCGCCGGTGGGATTGTTGACTTCAATCTCGATCAGCAAGGTGCGGGTCGCCAGATCAATGGCGTCTGCGGTCCGTACCAGCGTGCCTTCGAAACGGCGTCCCGGGAATTCCGATAACACCAGGTCTGCCTTCAGTCCCGGCTTCGCGAGCTGCGAATAGACCTGGGGGACATTGACGTACACGCGCAATTTTCCGGGCTGGGCGATGTGGAAGAGTTCGCTTCTCGAGCCGCCGCTGCTGCCAGAATCAATCAACTGGCCGATGTCCGTGTTCCGGGCTGTGATCACGCCATCAAAGGGCGCATAGATTTTCTCAAAAGACTGGAGTTCTTCTAGGCGGCGAAGATTCGCCTGCGACGACCGGACAATCGCCTTTTTGGCCGCATAATCGCCATTGGCATTGTCGGCTTCCTGCTGAGAGACTGAATCGGTCTTCAGTAACCCCTGGTAGCGCGAAGAAGTAATTTCCGAAAGATTCAGATTCGCTTCGGCCGTATTGAGATCGGCGCGGGCTTGATGAAGTTGCTGATCGACCTCCGGCGTATCAATTTCGGCCAGCAATTGCCCTGTCTTCACGCGCGCCCCGATGTCCACATACCAGCGCTTCAGATAACCATTCGTGCGCGCGTAAATGGGAGCATCCCGGAACGCCTGCACATTGGCGGGCAGTATCACTTCCTGTCCGGAAGCGGACTTTTTGGGCTGCGCGATCACCACGCTTGGCACTGCAAGTTGATTCGTCTCGTTGCGCAGTGTTGCTCGCGCTCTCACCCTGGGAACAATCCCTGAGATCACCACGATCGCAACAATGAGAGACGCGACTAGAGCGACCACCCAGCCTCGCCGCCGCTGGTTCTGCGGAGGAGAAGTATCCTGCCTGCCCGGATAGTTCGGCGTCGCAATCGTCGTTTCCACGTTGTCTTCCTCTTCCACTTGCATCTTAGACTCCCCAAAACCGTACGAAGGAACTGAATTTTGTCAGTCGTTCTGAGCTGCCGCGGATCTCGCCCTGCGGCCGTGCAGCAGGCTAAAGAAGGTCGGCACGAAGAACAGCGTTGAAACCGTTGCCAGCAGCAGACCTCCGATCACAGCGCGTCCCAGTGGAGCGTTCTGCTCACCGCCTTCGCCCAGGCCCATGGCCATCGGTACCATGCCGATCATCATCGCCATGGCCGTCATGAGAACTGGCCGGAAGCGCGTGAACCCCGCTTCCAGCGCGGCCGACAAAGCATCCTTGCCCTCGGCCAGCTGTTCCTTGGCGAAACTCACGACCAGAATGCTGTTCGCCGTCGCCACACCCATACACATGATCGAGCCCGTCAGGGCAGGCACGCTCAGTGTGGTGTAAGTGACAAACAGGAACCAGGCGATACCCGCGAGCGCCGCCGGCAGAGCCGAAATGATGATGAAAGGATCGAGCCAGGATTGGAAGTTCACCACAATGAGCAGGTACACCAGCAAAATCGAGAACACCAATCCGCCCAGCAGCCCGATATAAGAAGAGCGCATGGTACGAATCTGCCCACGAACCACCAGCTGTGTTCCGCGGGGAAGGTCCTTGCGGCTGGCGTCGATCAGCTTGTTCAGATCGCGCGCCACACCGCCGAGGTCGCGCCCTTGCACCGATCCAAAGATGTCGATGACAGGCTGGATGTCGTAGTGCGAAACCACGCCAAGACCGACTCCGCGGTTGATCGAGGCCAGGCTGCCAAGGATCTGCGACGGCGCTCCGCTTGCGCCCGTAACCGGGATATTCTGCAACTGCTGCAGCGAGTCGATCCGGTATTGCGGTGTTTGCGTCGCGATCGCGTAACTTACGCCGTTCTTCGGATTCAGCCAGAACGTGGGAGAAGTCTGGAAGCTTCCGCTGAGCGAAATAAGAAGATTGTTGGCGACCTCACGCTCGGTGAAACCGATCTGCCCCGCCTTCGTGCGATCCACGTTGACGTGGAGCTTGGGCTGATCAAACGGTTGTTGAATGCGGAGGTCGACCGTGCCGGGCACGTAGCGAATCTGTTGCAACAGCCGATCCGCGAACTGGCGGTTGGCTTCGAGATTGGCCCCGACGATCTGGATGTCGATGGGGGAGGGCAGGCCAAAATTCAGAATCTGGCTGACAATGTCGGCAGGCAAAAAGGAAAAGGTCACGCTCGGGAATTCGTTCGCCAACCGGATCCGTAAATCGTGAACATACTTGTCGGTCGAGTGGTGGTGTTCCGACAGACTCACCAGGATATCGGCATCGGCGGGACCCACGGGCGCCGAGGTGCTGTAACTCAGGTTGATGCCGCTGTAGGGCAGGCCGATGTTGTCGATGATGCTCGACACTTCCTTCGTGGGAATCTGCTCGCGAATCGATTGCTCAACCAGGTCGCAGAGGCGCGCGGTTTCTTCAATGCGCGTGCCTGTGCGGGCCCGCAAGTGGAGTTTGAACTGGCCGCTATCGACGCCGGGAAAGAAGTCCTGCCCGAGCCACGGGATCAGAAACGCCAGTGATGCCACGCAAGCGCCGAAGAAGCCAATAAGGAAAGGCTGCTGATGATGCAGGCAGCGCTCCAACAAACGGTGATAGCGCTCGCGAAAACAGTCGAAGGCTTCCTCAAACCGGAATTGCAGGCGTACGAATAGATTTCGCTTGTCTCCCGATGCGTGCCCTGCTTCGGCCTCGTGCCCGCGCAACAGGTATTTCGCCATCGTGGGCACAACGGTTCGCGACAGGAAATACGATGCCAGCATGGCGAAGCAAACCGCTTCCGCCAGCGGAACGAACAGGTATCGTGCTACGCCCGAGAGAAAGAACATCGGGACAAACACGATGCAAATCGACAGGGTGGAAACGAAAGCCGGTACCGCGATCTGCTGCGCGCCATCGAGAATGGCGTGCTCGACTTCCTTGCCCATCGCGAGGTTGCGGTTGATGTTCTCGATTTCCACCGTGGCATCGTCGACCAGAATTCCCACCGCCAGCGCCATGCCGCCGAGCGTCATGATGTTGATTGTTTCTCCCAGGGCGCTCAGGCAGATGATCGAGGTCAGAATAGAAAGCGGGATCGAGACCGCGATGATGACCGTGCTGCGCCAGCTTCCCAGGAAGATCAGGATCATCAAGCCGGTCAGGCACGCCGCGATAATGGCCTCGCGGAGCACGCCCTGAATGGAGCCGCGCACGAATAGTGATTGATCGGCCAGCAGCCGGATATTAAGATCGGCGGGCAGGGTCTGCTGAATTTGCGGTAATAGTGCCTTAATTCCTGAGACGATGTCGAGTGTGGAAGCATTACCGCTCTTTTGTATCGTCAACAGCACCGCGCGCTGGCCGTTGACGCGCGCGATATTGGTTTGCGGCGGGAACCCATCGCGCACGTGGGCAACGTCGCGAATGTAGATCGTGTTGCTGCCCACGTTCTTGATCGGCAGATTGTTCAGTTCCGCGACGCTCTGTGGACTGCCGTTCATGTCGACGTCGTATTCCAGCGGGCCGATCTTTGTGGTGCCTGCCGGCAGAATCAGATTTTGCGCGCTGACCGCATTCACCACATCGAGTGGAGAGAGTCCCTTGGACTGCAGGGCAGCCGTGTTTAAGTCAACCTGAACCTGCCGCTGTTTTCCTCCATAAGGATAAGGAATTGCTGCGCCCGGAACCGTAATCAAGCGCGTGCGGATAAAGTTCACGCCCGAATCGAACAGTTGCTGTTCGGAAAGTTCGTGGCCGGAGAGCGCCAGCTGCAGAATCGGAACCGTCGAGGCACTGTAAGTGATCACCAGCGGAGGTGTGGTGCCCGGTGGCAATTGGCGAAGCTGCGTCTGCGAGATCGCCGTAACCTGCGCGATCGCTTTCTCTATGTTGGCGTGCGGTTGGAAAAAGACTTTGACGACAGCGATCCCGTTCAGCGACTGCGACTCAATGTGCTCGATATCGTCAACGAGCGTCGTCAGGGCGCGCTCCGTCACCGAAGTGATCCGGTTCCCCATGTCTTCCGAAGACAGCCCGGTGTAGTTCCAGACGATACTCACGACGGGGATATTGATCTCGGGGAAAACGTCCGTCGGTGTGCGCAGAATAACAATCGGACCCAGGATCAGAATCAGCAGGGCCAACACAGTAAAGGTGTACGGCCGTCGCAGGGCTAACTTAACAATCCACATAACTCTCTCTTTGGTGACTCGACGGAAAAGCCTCAGCGGCCAAGGCGCAAGCCGTCCCGACTACCCCACAGTGATTCGATGTTTCAGACACAACCCCGAAAGGACTTCGCAACGGCGTTGCCAGTCGGCAAAGCCCGACAAGCAACAAGCTATTCGATGATCCCTGAAGGACTTAGGAACCAGAATGTTCTTGATGCGGCTGCCCGAGGGGATTGCTGGATGTCGAAAATTCGACGCAAATCGACAGCTTGCCTTTGAGACTAGTCCGCCGGCCGCTGAATACCGAGGCTGCGCATTCGATAAATGAGAGTGGTGCGGGGCATCCCCAGACGTGCCGCAGCTCCATCGGGACCGCCTAGAACCCATTCGGTATCGCGAAGCACCTGGAGGACATGCTTTCTTTCTACTTCCTTTAGCGTTGCGCCCATCGAGCTCTTCGACTTGGTCTCACGTAATTCCGCCAACGGAGGTCGCAGGGATGAACCCTCCGAGAGAATCACGGCTCGCTCGATAAAATTCTGCAGCTCGCGAATATTCCCGGGCCAGGCATATCGAGTGAGCGCATCCATTACCGATCCGGGGATGCGATCGATCTTGCGGTTCATCGTCTTGGCGTACTTGTCGACGAAATATCGAACCAGAATCGGGATATCATCGCGCCGTTCGCGCAGCGGCGGGATGTGAACGGGAAAAACATTCACGCGGTAATAGAGGTCGGCACGGAATTGTCCTTGCTCCACCATTTTGCTGAGGTCGCGATTCGTGGCCGCGACCAAACGCACATCGGTGCGGATGGAGCGAGTGCCACCCAGGCGCTCGAATTCCTGCTCTTGTAATACCCGCAGAAGCTTGGGCTGGAGCTCGAGCGGGATATCGCCGACTTCGTCCAGAAAAAGCGTCCCCTTGTGAGCGATCTCGAAGCGTCCAACTTTGCGGCTGATCGCTCCCGTGAACGCGCCGCGTTCATGACCGAATAATTCGCTTTCAAGCAGACCTAGCGGGATGGCAGCGCAATTCAGCTTGGCAAAGATATTGTCGCGCCGCGAACTCAACTCATGGATCGCCCGCGCGATCAGTTCCTTGCCCGTTCCGGTTTCTCCCTGAATGAGCACGGTGGTCTCATTGGGAGCGACCGTCTCCACTTGTCGCAGCACTTGGCGGAGCCCCGTGCTGTTGCCGAGGATGTCTTCAAAATGATGTTCGGTGCGAATCTCGTCGCGGAGATAAAGACCTTCTTCCGCCAGCCGTTCTTTCGATTCGCTGAGCTCGCTGAACTCCAGCGCGTTTTCCAGCGCGATCGCCACCTGGCTCGCGACTTGCCGAAGAAAATCGACGTCTTCCTCAGAAAATGCGTCCTTGCGCCGGTCGAGCAGGTGCAGGATACCGAGCGTACGGTTGCCGCGCATGATGGGCAGGAAGCATCCCGACTCGAAGCCCTCTTCTGCATTCACTCGGAGCGCGACCGGTGCGAGTGACTTGGGCGCTGCCCCGAAGCGCACCGGTTTTCGCGTGCGAAAGGCTGTGCCGGGGCTGGTGCCCACCATCGGTAGCACCATCTGATCCTGCATGAATCCCTTTCCAGCCGGAAAATCCAGTCCATAAACGCGGAGTTGCGTCTGGTCGCGATCAGGCAAGGAGAGGCAAGCGGCATCGCACTGCATGGCGTTGCGGACGCTGGCCGGAATGGCGCGAAAAAGCTCGGAGAGCGCAAGGTTCGAAACAACCGCATTGTTCACGTCGAGCAAGAGCTTCAGACGATCGCGCTCGCGAATGACCTGCTGCTGATACGCTTGCGCGTCCTCATAGTTCAGTGCGTTTTCGACCGCAACCGCTACCTGGGAAGCCACCAACTGCAAAACGTTCAGCGAGGAGCTCCGGTACGCGTTCACGCTCGAACTACCCAGATTCATGGTGCCGAGCTTGCGGCGCGCCGTCGTGAGCGGCAGGCTGCAGAACGATCTCAGGCCGTTGTCGTGCAGCGTCTTTGTGGCACGCCGAAAGCGTGGCTCCAATTCCGCGTCGGCAATCGTAAGGGGAGCTTGGGTACGCCACGCTTCGGCCGACGGCGAGTCTTCCATCCCGAATTCCATCCCCGGCTGGATGGTCATGATTCCGTCGGAGTGAAGTGTGTGCAGGCGCATCACTTCGTGAACCGGGTCGTGCAGAATCAGGCTCAGGTAATTGAAATTCAGAACCGTGTGCAGGCGCCTGCCAAGATCCTGAAACAACTCCGTGAGGCTCTGGTGTGCGGCAATGGCCTGCGAAACCTGCAGCAGCGTGGCGTACTGCTGTTCAGGTCTGGACGAGAATTGTTCGGGGAGAGTGGCCATACCTCGTAGTCCTAAGGAAGTTCGCCAAATGCACCGCCCCAAGTGCACCTGCGCCGAAACCTTTCGTCGTCAGTATAGCTCGATGCTGTCGAATTTTCGACAGCATCAAAAGCATTTCCGTCATGGAAGTGTCACTGAATCGACGGGTTCGGGCTGTATATCTAAGATTTTGATGGCTTTGCTGTTTTGTGAAGACAAAAGCCGCTTACGGACATTGCGGTGCTCTTNCCTCTGCGACGCTAGCCAGCATGTTGAAGGTTACGACCAAAGAGGGAGCGGCCTCGCTCACGTTCGTTCTGGAAGGACGGCTGTGTCGGCCGTGGACTCCAGAAGCAGAACGTGACTGGACAAAACTGATCTCGACTGCAGGGGACAAGAAAGTCGTAATTGACCTGGCTGGGCTGACCTTCGTGGATGCCGATGGCGAAGCGCTTTTGCGCTTGATGATGCAGAGCGGAACTCAGGTGCGGGCTGGGGGAGTGTTGGTAAGTCATCTGGTCGCGCAAGTCCAAAAGCGGATCGAGCGAAAGCCAAAGCGATTTTCCCGTGGCGCGCCGAAACCGCGTCGAGATCCCGGCGCGCCGTAAGCACCCCGCCCTCCCCCAAGTGCAAGGGTCCCTCGGGAATCCTGAAAACTCAAAAAAGCGGCGAGCACGGGGTTTACATGCCTTGTATTTCGCGGTGTGCTCGCCGCAAGTGCTTCTTTACAGAATCCTTGCTCATTCCTAAAGCCGTGGCGACCTCGGGCAGTGTGTACCCATGCATCTCGGTGAGGACATACACGTCCCGCGATCGGGGTGGAAGTAACAAGGCCCGGAGCATGGTCAGCTGAAACAATCGGTCGGCCCCTTCGGCTGGTTGGAGGAAGGTTCCAGATCTCGAATACTGCTGTTTGCCTTGCTGGCCGCGACTCATCATGATTTGCCCGGTTCACAATCATCGTGCAGCGCACGTGCATTTCGTTTCGTGCATTTGCGAGAAAAATTACAGGGAGCTTTCCGGAATGGATGGTGCGATTGGCGCGGAGTGGGATCGTGCTTTTTCTGCTTTCGCAGACCGCACGCCCCATTCGGGCGATGCGTGTTTTGGGTGTAAGATATTGCGCACTCCTGCATCCCGCGAGGCAAGCTCTTGCAATTTCAGGCGTTTGATGCACCCTACGTGGAGCGTCTTCGTTCCGGGGACTTCCGGACGCAGGAGCATTTTGTCGCCTATTTCAGCGAGTTGATCCAGCTCAAACTCAGAGCGCGTCTGCGCTCCCCGCAGGCGATCGAGGATGTTCGCCAGGAAACCTTCGCGCGCGTGTTTGCCGCGCTGCGGAGTCCGGGAGGCGTCCGACAGCCGGACAGGCTGGGCGCCTTCGTCAATTCGATCTGCAACAATGTCTTATTGGAGCAGTACCGCTCCTCCTCCTCGGCGTCTTCCCTGGAGGACGAACCGGCCAACAATCTGCCCGATCCCGGCATCAGTGCTTTGGACGTGGTCGCCTCCCACCAGATGGAGCAAAAGGTCCGCGACATTCTGGAGGAGATGCCCGAGAGGGATCGCCGCATCCTGCGCGGGGTATTTCTTGAAGAACGCGATAAAGACGAGGTCTGCCGCGATTTCGGGATCGATCGCGACTACCTGCGCGTCCTGGTCCATCGCGCCAAGCAATCATTCAAGTCTTTATATCTCAAGAGCATCGCAGGCAAAACTCCGGGCGCAACCGCGGCGGGCAAGCCATGAAACGATCCCGCTTCAGCTTTCACTACTTCATGTGTGAGGGGGAGTAGTAATCATGGATCATAGTGAAGCGGTGCGCGTAAATGCGACCGAACGATATTTCCTGCAGGAGTTGACCCCCGATCAACTCGAGCAATTTGAAGAGCATCTTTTTGATTGCCCGGCATGTGCCGTGGATGTCCGGGCAACGGCAACGCTGCTGGATCACTGCAAGGAACTCCTCGCCCAAGCTGCCGGCGCAGTCCCGGTGAAGCTCGTGCCGGCACGAAAGCCGTGGTTCGCATGGCTGCGTCCTGCCTTCGTGCTACCAGCGATGGCCGTATTGCTGGCGATCGTCGGATACCAGACTCTGGTGCTCTTGCGAGGCATGAGACAAGCCGGCGTCGCAACCCTGTTGCCCGCCGCCTCGATTAATGTAGCGACCCGCAGCGCCGCGACCCCCACGATCCATGCCAGGTCCGGCGAGCCTTTCCTGCTGCTGATCAATCTGCCCGCCGAAAATCGCTTCTCTTCTTACATTGCGGACTTGTACGATCCCGCCGGACATATAAAATGGTCCGTCCCGATTTCCGCCGAGACGGCAAACGACACCGTGCCCATACGGATCCCTGGCCAGCGTGAAACCGGCGTTTACGCGTTAGCCATTCGGGGAATTCCACAGGGCGGCGGCAATCCGTCGGAAGTCGGTCGCCAGCCCTTCGAATTACGGTTGCAGTAAACGGCCCCCAGATACAGATCTCCATTTCTAACAAGGAGACGCTACCATGTCATTTGGTAACCGAAGAATCCATTATTTCCACGCGGACGCCACCGCCATCGGCGGTCATCTCGAGCGCCCTTTCGCGAAAATCATTCCCGTGCAGTCTCCCGTCGCGCTGTCCCCTTCCGGCGGAGCCTACGAAGCAAGCACCCCCAATTTTGAATTTGAAAAAATTATATCGGCCAGCGCCACACGTGCCCGGGTGGAAGGAACTTTCCTCGGCGGCCTGGCCACCACCCGCATGACCGCGGTGGTCGAGAACTTGAATGTTTTGGACGTCGTTCGCGCCGAAGAACTGGTGGCGTATATTGCCACTGAGCACCCCGGCGAAGGTCCGGACGTTCCCCGAGTCGACTTCGGCAGAACCAGCATCACCGGCCTGCGGCTCGGTGACAGCATCGTAAAGGTTCACCTCAACCTGTCAATTTTGAGTGACGGAAACGGCAAACGGTTTCCCAAGAAACCGCACCTCCAGGACAAAGCGATCTGGAAAAATGCGGACCAGAAGTTCAACCCGGACAAGGGCATCCTGATATGTACCCTGGTGGAAGACATCGAAGTGATCCGCGGCAAGCTTCCGGGCAAACGGATTGCCACGAATGCCGTCGAGATCCCCAACTTCGGCCAGGTGTACCTCGCGGAACTGCTGGTGAGCGGCAACTCGTACGAACTGATCATGATGCGGTTGGAGCTGGGTTGTACGAACGTGGGCTCCACGAGCATTTCAGCCGGCAAGGTCAACGGCAATGGGGGCGGTGGATAAGCGCCCTCGCGTTCCCTCTGATTCTCTTGTGGCTTTCCTGTTCGCGTTCGCTTGACCCGCAGCGAGAGTTCGACCGAATTCATCAATCTTTCGTGCGTGGGGAATTAGTCCGGTCTCAGCAAGATTCCGAGAAAGCCTACCAGCTTTATGCCCAACACGATCAACTCTGGGCATGGAGGTTTCGGATACTGAATGCACGGATTCTGAGCTGGCGGGGCATGAACGAGCAACTCCTGTCGGTTCTGAACTCGGAGTTGCCACCGGGACTTCAGAACACCGATCTCGATCTCCAAAAACAGGGCCTCGAGGGCCTCGCTTGCGCCCACCTCCATCGCTACAAAGAAGCGGAAGACAAGCTGCTCCGTGCTACACAGAAGTGCATCACGGGGGAATGCACGGTATTGGGTGATCTGCTTGCGGCCAGAGGTTTCCTTGAGGTAGAGAGAGGAAATTATGGCGGCGCGCATCAGTTGTTTGAGAACGTTCTGGATGTGGCTCGCCGGCAGCATGATCGTTTTTTGGAGGCGAGAGCCTTGTTGCAATTGAGCTTTGTGACCTCTCAAAGAGAGCGTTTCGAGGAGTCCATCGACTGGTCAAACAGCTCCTACCAAGCTGCCCAACAGATTGGTGCGCAATCAATCATGATGAGTTCCCAAGGAAACTTGGGCTGGGCACGTTACAAAACAGGAGACCCTGAAGGCGCTCTCGAATTGTTGCTCAAGGCGGAAGAGCGCGCCGAGCAATTAGGTTCAATAGACAATCAGGTAGATTGGCTCACAACCAGCGGATACGTATATGTCGATGAGGGAAAGTTCGACATTGCGGAGAAGCAGTACAGCGAGGCTCTCAAGCGTGCGAGCAAAGTCAACAACAGAGAGGGCATCCTGAACGCCCAAATTTCCCTGGCCTTCGTCAGCGTCCTCACTGGCAAACTCGACCTCGCACGCCAATACAGTGAACAAGCCATTGCCTCGGCGCGCGCCGACAGCAATCGGGTCGACGAACTCTATCCCCTATTCACGAAGGGCCAGGTGGAAGCGCGCCAGCGAAATCCCCAGCACGCCGAAGCTATCTTCACCGAAGTCGCCAACGATCCCAAAGTCGATCCCTCTCTCAAATGGGCAGCGCAACACGAACTCGCCAATCTCTACGCCGACCAGCACCAGCCCTCGAAAGCCCAAGCCGCCTACCGCACGACTCTCACCACGTTTGAAACCGCTCGTTCTTCCATTCAGCACGAAGGAGTCAGGCTGCCCTTCCTCTCCAACGCTAGCAGCTTGTACGACGACTACGTCCGCTTCCTGCTCTCCGAGAACAAGACCGCCGAGGCCCTCAGCGTCGCCGATCATGCCCGCGCCCGAACCTTGGCCGAAGGTCTGGGCCAGTTGCGTAAGGGTGATCCCGTGCTGCCCACCATGCTCGACGCGCCGCGCATCGCGCGTCGCGCCGGCGGCCCTATCCTTTATTACTTTTTAGGCGCGAAGCAGTCGCACCTGTGGGTCATCACTTCGCAGAAAACCAGCCTCTTCGAGTTGCCGCCTGCATCCGAGATCGATGCTGCCGTGCGGCGTTACCGCAAAGTGCTCGAAACTCCCAGGGATCTTGCCGAGTCGCAGAATCCCGACGGCCTCGCGCTTTACCAGATGCTGGTGCAACCGGCGCGTCCTCTGATTGCCCAAAGCGCCAAGGTCTTCATTGTCCCTGACGGCAGCATGAACGCCCTCAATTTCGAAGCCCTGCTCGCGCCCGATCCCAAGCCGCATTACTGGATTGAAGACATCACCATCGCCAACGCCAGTTCGCTTCGCCTGCTTGATCGCGCGGCTGCAAAAAGTCGCTCGGAAAAACGCAGGCTGCTCCTGGTCGGAAATCCCCTGGCCGCCAGTCCTGAATTCGGAACTTTGCCTCAGGCCGCGTCCGAGATCGCCAACATCGGCAAGCGCTTCCCCGCGACCGACGAGCGCGTGCTCGCCCAGGCCGAAGCCACGCCCGCCGCGTATCTTGCGGGTCAACCCGAACAATTCACCTACATCCATTTCGTCGCACACGGCACCGCCAGTCGCCTCAGTCCGCTTGACTCCGCCATTGTTTTATCGAAAGCTGGTCCGGCCGACGATTCATTCCGGCTCTATGCTCGCGACATCATTCAGCATCCCCTGCACGCCGACCTAGTTACGATCTCGTCCTGTTACGGTGCCGGCACGCGCGCCTATTCCGGCGAAGGATTGGTCGGTCTCTCCTGGGCATTCCTGCGCGCCGGAGCGCACAACGTCATCGGCGCGCTTTGGGACGTGAGCGATGCCTCCACGCCGAGATTGATGGATGAGATGTATGCCGCCATCGAAAAGGGAAAGCCTCCCGAGGAGGCTTTACGCATTGCGAAATTGTCTCTGTTGCACTCCAGCGATTCGTTCCGCCGGCCGTTCTACTGGGCGCCGTTTCAGTTCTATACGGGATCGTGAGTTCAGCGCCGCCGCCTTTACAGGAACGCTTCGGCAATCCCGGAAAAGTTTTTCAAGCTTCCATGAGCTCAAGACGCAGCCACGGCTCGCTTTCTAGAATTGAAATCTGGCTGCAGTCCTTCAGCACCCAGTTTGCGCCCGCTGCCAGCAGTTCGGGAACCGGGCGCGTTGTCGGAAACGCAATCACTCTCGCGCCGGCCGCTCGCCCCGCCTCGATGCCCGCGGGCGCGTCTTCCACCACCACGCACTCGGTTGCCGGATACCCCAACATGCTGGCAGCTTTCAGATACGGCTCCGGATGCGGCTTGCCGTTGATGATGTCACTCGAGGTGATGAGCTTTTTAGGGATCGTTAAACCCGCCGCCCGCAACCGGACCTCGGCGAGTGGTCGCGTTGACGAGGTCACAATCGTCCACCTCTTTTTCGGCAGACGATTGAGCAGTTCTTGTGCGCCCGGAAGTCGTATGACGCCTTCGAGGTCCTCCATCTCGTTCTGCTCCACAATCCAGTTTTCGGCTTCATGGTCTGCGTCGGGCAAGTACTCCCGCACCGTGGCGATGCTCGGGCGCCCGTGCGCTTTGGCCACGACTTCTTCCGGCTGAAAGCCATGCGCTCGCGCCCATCGGCTCCAAACCCTCGCCACTGCCGGCGTCGAGTCGATGAGCACGCCATCCATATCGAACAGAAGAGCACCGCAACGGATCATGGTTTTCTGCCTGCAGGCGAGTCTTGTTCCCATGCCGGCCGCAGTCTCCATCGTAATACGCACCTGAAACGAGGTTCCGTGCCGGTTGCATGCGTTGTCTAAAGTGAATTCCCGATTGCTTGTCGCGCCAACTACGTCAACACTCTGGCTTACAGGAAGGATCGTTTGAAGAGGCACCAGCGATGACCTTGTTCGTGATTTTGTTGGTTGGCGCATTTTCACTCGGCGTAAAATTTACCGCTGACCTTGTTAGAACCAGGCCGCGGAAGTGCAGCATTTCTCATCATTTGGGCGTACCGATCGACGCGACCTCCGGGCCAGCAAGCGAGGAGATGGCGGGACAGCGTCACGAGCCGAATCCGGTGACGAGAATCCGCACGCTGTATTGGTCTGTTCGGTAGGGTACCGTAAGCTTCCGGCGAGCGTATGCAGTCGAAAGCGGGTGGGGTGCCTTCGAGCAGACGTATGCAAAGAACTGCCCGTTTTTCTGCTTGCGCGAATCCTATCTTTTGATCCAATCTTGGAGAGTACGTTTGGGCCCATCATTTGGCTTCAGAAGGCTCCAGGGGTGGCATGCCTTTAGGTTTACCAAGTTAGCCGCTACCTAATGCTTGGGTTGAAGTACAGCCCTCAGCTCAGCGAGCACTCCCAGGCGAAATTTCAGTAGGAGTTTCCATGCCCGCCGAGACCCGAAGGCACGATGCCCCCGCTGCTCCACGAGTTTTTGTTCCGCTTTCGACGGTACCCGTCAACCTTGGCGTCCCGCGCGTGGTTCCTCCGTCGCCCGCGGCCTTAGCCCGCTCTGGCCAAAGGAAAACGATCCGATTGCGGTTTGAGAGCGGTGGCCTGAAACGCTTTCCAGTGGATCTCAAAGCCATCTCCTGTCAGTACGGTGCCGCAGATCGGCCTCCGGACGTTCATGAATTCGACGCCTTGCCGCCAGACATCGATGTTGTTCTCTATCCCGCCTGTCCGCTTCAGGATCCCCTTGCACGACTCAGTTTTGGAAAGAACGTATTCCGCTACACACGTAAATTTACCAATTTTGTAGTCGACATTGAGGACAGCTTCGAGACTTACTGGAGTCGGTTCTCCAGCAAGAGCAGATGGGTATTGAAAAGTAAGGCGAAGAAACTCAGTAAATTCTGCGGTGAGGTCAGCTATCGAGAATGTAAGTCAGTTGAAGAAATGGAATGGTTCTACGAACTCGCCAGAAAAGTTGAACTCGGTTCATTCCAGGAGAAGGTTTTGCAGAACCTTATTCCCGACGACCCTTTGTTTCGCAAGGAGATGTTGGAGCTGGCTGCGGATGGAAAGGTTCGTGGATACCTTTTATTAGCGAAAGAGAAGCCGATTGCGTATTTGTATTGCATAGCAACGGCTCATGTTCTTTTTCATGAGTTGTCGGGTTATGACGCCGCCTTTGGCGCGTACTCTCCCGGGGTTCTCCTGCAACAGTACGCGTTGCAGCAAGTTTTCGGAGAAGGAAGATTTCGCCTTTTCGATTTCTCCAGTGGCGGAGGACAACATAAAGAATTCTTTTCGACCCGCCGCCTCGAGCGTGCCGATGCCTATATCTTTCGTAAGACCTGGCGCAACCTGGCCATCACATCCTTTGTTGCGGGAGTGGGGTTAGTCCTGAGCAAATTTACTGGAGTGGTTGGCCGGGTCGGGCTGGAGGCCCGGCTTCGCCGCACGATCCGATCCGTTCGCCAATGAGTTGTCTTAGTGCGGATGTTCCGTTCCCACAAAAGCTTCTATCGGAGGGGAGCGGTGCTGATGCCAAAGCCGCTGTCGCGCGAGGATCTGCGGAGGAAGATGGACGAGACGCGACATACCGCGCGCGTGGGCGAGGGATAAGAGCTGGCAATCACCGGATGAGGCATCGTTTTCACAACGAAACTGCAGTGGNAAAAACGCGCACCAGGCATCGGCCAACTAAAACAAAAAGGAAATCGTGGTGCCGGGAGGGGTCTCCAAATACCCGCCAGTCCCGCCAGAGCCAGCAAGTGTCTCGGACGGGTGTCACCCTATACCACCGAACTGCACCCAGTCCTTGCTACCCCGCGATGTATGAGCCCAGCCTCAACGTGTTCGTGCAAGGGCGAAAGCGCATAACCCTTGTCGGAACGAATTACCTATGCGACGAATCCACATTCGTCCTGAGCTCCGTTGACGTGCCAGTTGTCAGCCAAATCGTCGCAGCAAGCGAGGACGTGCCCTTGCTGTCGTTGCTGCTAAAACTCGATATGGCGCTAGTTCGGGAAATTCTCAGTCAGGAAGAGTTCCATGCACCTAATGGTTCATCCCCAGCTCGTGGCATCACGCTTGGGAAAACGACCGTCGATCTGCTGAAGCCCTTTTGTCGGCTTTTGGACCTTCTTGACGCTCCAGAGGACATACCGTTCCTTAGCAACCTGATCCAGCGTGAGATCGTGTATCGCTTACTTCGAGGACCTCAGGGAGAAAGGTTGCGCGCGATCGCTACGCGGGGCGATGAGAGTCACAGAACAGCGAAAGCCATCGCTTGGCTTAGGGCCAATTACACGAAACCCTTGCGTGT
>JGI12627J18819_10000208_pt1 | contig 19500 bp, 16 predicted proteins | sample TexAe_OM1H0_M2_FD_18819 | JGI IMG/M metagenome (IMG submission 18819)
TGCAATCCCAATCCGGTTCCGGCGGTGGGTGCCGCCCCCAAGCTCTCAACGCGCGAAAACGGCTGGAACAGTTTTCGTTGATCCTCAATGCCGATTCCGCGGCCAGAGTCCCTAACCTTGATGATCAGACTTCGATCGGTGTCACGGACGACGGAAAGTGTGACCCCGCCTCGCTCAGTGAACTTGATCGCATTGTCGACCAAATTGATCACGATCTGATTCAGCAGCCGCCGATCGGTGCTAATCGTCGATGCTCCGATGCTCGGCTCGATCAGCACCTGAAGATCCTTCTTCTTGGCCGCCGGCTGCAAGGTGGCGGCGATTTCTGCCAGCAGCAGTTGGCAGTCAGTCGGTTCGCACTTGACGTCAATTTTTTCCGCTTCGATCTTGGCAACATCCAGCAGATCGTTGATCAGGGCGAGCAGATGCCGGGCACTGGCTTGTACTGTGGTCAACTGTGTATCTTGATCCGGGGTTAGCGGGCCCGGCAAACGCATGAGCAAAGTACCGGTGAAGCCAATGATGGCGTTGAGCGGCGTACGCAGTTCATGGCTCATGCTGGCCAGAAATTGATCCTTGGCCCGGCTCGCGGATTCGAGCTGCAGGTTCTTTTCGTGGAGCGCCTGCTCGAATCGCTTGCGTTCGGAAATGTCCCGGATCGCCGCCGAGACCAATACTCCATGCTCGGTTTCCAATGGGCTTAGGCTGATTTCAACGGGAAATTCATTCCCGTCCTTGCGTCGCGCGAACAACTCGAAACCGGCACCCATCGGTCGCAGCTGCGGATCGGCGAAGAAACGGTTGCGATGCGACGGGTGCTTCGCGCGATATCGCTCGGGCATCAGCAATTCCACGTTTTGCCCCACGATCTCATCTCGCGTATAGCCAAACAGTTTTTGGATCTGCGAATTGACGATGATGATTTTGCCGTTGTGATCGACGATCACCTTGGCATACGGCGCAGATTCGAGCAGCTGTTTGAACATCTGGTCGGCTTTGTAGCGGGCACTGATGTCGCGCACGGCGCTCATAACGAGGCGGGATTCCTCGATCTCGAGAGAGCTCAGGCTGATTTCCAGGTGGAACTCGCTGCCATTTTTTCGTGTGCCGAAAAGTTCCAATCCCGCACCCATGGCACGCGGCCGAGGCTGTTCAAAAAAGCGCGCCCGATGAACTCCGTGAGTTGCGCGCAGTCGTTGTGGTACCAGCAAGTCCAAGGCCATCCCCTTGAGTTCTCCGGCGTCATAGCCGAACATTGCCGCGGCCTGCGAGTTGGCGAACGCGATGTGTCCGGTAGCGTTGACGATTACAATGCCGTCGGGCATTGACTCGAGCAGACTGCGAAACTTGGTCTCTACGAGCCGCGAATCGTGCGCTACCCGCGCTGTGGTAACGTCCTCGACGTCGAACCACACTGCCGGTTGGTTGGCGCACGAGCCCGGATGGGTTGCGATCGATGCATGGATTAATGCACCGTCGCCACGTCGACACAGCACTGCGTGCGAAGTCCGGGCTGCCGTGAAGTCCGCCCCGACGAACCCGTTGGCGTGATTCCCGCGAGGCGCTATGAGATCTTCCAGATAGTGGCCGAGAGCGTCGTGCTCGACGATTCCGAACAGTACTTCAGCGGCGGAACTCCACTGCACTACCAATCCCGCCGCGCTCGTCATCAGACATGCGGAGGCGTGCCGCTCTGAGGCAGCCAATTGAGTCAGATCCAAATCCATGGCATATCCGTCGCATCCTTTCGCCACGCGGGCTGAGCGTGGCGGAGCCAACTCGTGCTCAGTGGCTCATTATGATGCGTTTGGTGAATTTTTCCTAAGCTTCTCGACCAATGTCGTCCTACGCAGATGGAGCAGGCGGGCTGCGTCCGCAACCACGCCATTCGATTCCTGCAATGCACGCTGAATGTAATCGGATTCGACCGCTGCCAGATGACTCCTGAGATCGATCGAACAGCTGCTTGCCGCCGGCCTCGCTTCGCCTGGCAACTCGCGAGACGTCATCGCTTGGCGCGAATCAGGGCCCTCGCCGCCCCGGTAGCGGGGCGGCAAGTGCTGTCGCGAAATTGCCGTGCCCGGGTACAGCACGGAGAGTCGTTCGAGTAAATTTTCAAGCTCACGTATGTTACCGGGCCAGTTGTGGTTCATTAACGCCTGCAACGCACACGCGGTCAGGGAAACGCCCCGATGCTGCAGCTTTTCTGCGGCAATCTGATCGATCAAGAGCGGAAGATCGGAGATCCGCTCACGAAGCGGCGGAATCTCGATTGGGAAAACATTCAGCCTGTAATAAAGGTCTTCGCGGAATCCGCCGGTTTCGATTGCCTTTTCCAGGTTTCGATGCGTTGCAGCAATTATACGCACGTTGCAGGTTCTACTCTGGTTGCTGCCCACGCGCTCGAAGCATTTTTCCTGCAATACCCTCAGTAGTTTGACCTGCATGGGCAAGGACATATCCCCGATTTCGTCCAGGAACAAGGTGCCCGCCTCCGCGAATTCAAATCGGCCTTGCCTTGAGGTGAGCGCGCCAGTGAAGGCGCCTTTTTCATGACCGAACAGCTCGCTCTCCAAGAGTTCAGCCGGAATAGCGCCGCAGTTGACGGGAACAAAGGCTTTCTCAGCCCGCGCCGAAAGTTCATGCAGGCGCCGCGCCACGAGCTCCTTGCCGGTCCCCGATTCTCCCAATATCAGCACCGTGCTGACCGTGGGCGCAACCTGGCGAATCATGCGTTGAATGGCACGCATGGCGGGGGTCTCCCCCGTCGGGCCAGTAGTGGCGACTCGAGCATTCGCAATTCCCTGCGCGTCCATCGATTCACTCCTCGGTGCGGCTTCATGCAGCTGTCGATAGCCCATCGTAGAGCCCGATGCTCATTCAATCCGTGCACGCCTCACACATGGCGGCATTCGTGCTATTCGGCGCCGCGCGCATTGCCGCATTATTTTGCGGATATCGCGTATGCGGCGGCGGCTCATCCAGGCTCGTGTGAGGGCGCTGGGTTCTATGTCATCTCCCTCGCCCAAAGGCCTGGTACCGGAGGTATCGCCTTGGCGTCCACTACGCCCAAGGCTACCCTTCGGCAGGCCTCAGGAGCTCATCGATAACTGGCTGAAGATGAGTCGGCGCGAGCCCGACTCAAAGCGGCAGAGAGTGGATCAATTGATTCGCGTCGCCCGGATCGCGTCTCGTGACCATGCCGAAGTCGGACGCAAATTGACGCATGCATTGATCGTCCGCCAAATCCACCGAGTAAAGTTCGCGTATTCCATGTTGCCGCGCCCATGCGACGAGCCGCCGCATGATGATTTGAGCCAATCCGGTATGTTGCCATTCGTCCGCTACCGTTACGGCCAGCTCGCGAACCTTGTCGCTGGTACCCGGAGAATAGCGGCAAACGCCTATCTCCACCTCGCCATCCTGCTCCGATATGGTGGCCACAAAGGCCATCGAATGGTAACCATCCACATGGCACATTTGTTCGATCTGCCGCGCAGACAATTCCTTTACCGCGCCAAAAAAGCGGTAGCGTTTTGTCCGGGAAGATAGCTTGCGAACAAAATCCGCGGCCATGGCAACATCGTGCGTATCGGTGGGTCGTATGAGCACCAACCGGTTGTCCACGAAAACCGTATACGCGTCCTCGCTCATGGCCCGAGCACCCCTATACTCGCGCTCTCGGACAATTGCGCAGCCGCGCGGTACGCATCGCCTGGGGCCGATTTTGGTTTGCCCAGCAAGCGAGGATTGGATGTCACGGATGACGCTCCGGTCGTCGGACGTGATTTTAATATCAGCAAATCGCATTGCATCAGTGGCGCCACCCGGGCCGCCGTCACTCCGCTTAAGGGCAGTACGCGACTCGAGGCGAGTTCCGTGCTCATCACCAGCAAGTCGGCGCGCAGCCGCAGGACAGCTCGCGGCAAGTAGGTAACGGCATTGCCCATGGAAGGTGGGTTCGTGAGCTTCGCAGCCTGATATGCGTGCACTACGTGTAGGGTGCCATCCAGAGCACGTGCGAGGCCGTGAGAAAAGTCCATGGTGTGCGGATCGAGCCTCGGACCCGATATCCCATCGAGCAACGGCTCGAGAACTGCGAGCAGGACGGGCGCATCCGCCCAGCCTGCCGATTTGCTCAACAGAAACGGCACCGGGCATTCGTGAATCAGGTCCCAATCGAGATTGGGAACGGGCGAGCGCCTCAGCGGCCGCGGCTCGCTTGTCTTGACCACCCAATCCGGGTTGGCTTCCCGCACGTAGTCGAAAAGCGCCTCACGCATGGACTTGCCGCCGATCGAAGTGGCGTAGATATGCAATCCGCGCGCAATCGCAGGGGCCGCGAACTCATCGAGCAACTGGCCTACTGATGCCTGGTCTTGAGTCGCTCGGTCTCTGTACACCAGCACTTCGATTTCCGCGCCGTGGTGACCCGCCAGTAGTATCGCCTTGGACACGGCAGTTTGCATCGCGTGCCGATCGGGGCTGGCGATGGCCAGTAGCTTTCGATTCCCTCTCATGCGGGACTCGACATTGACGGCTGCAGATCCGTGGGACAATACCTGTATCGGGGTCCATTCCGGCCGCAGCGGGCGATCATTTCCGCATCGAACTGAATAGCGGGCGAAATACTCACGGCCAGTGTCTCTTTTAATTCCGGCAATTACCGAAGATTGCAGCCGGCTCGCACCCAGGGCAATAGGTACTTCCGCTTAGGCTGTGATGCGCGACCCGGTCACAGTTACCCTTCGCCCGCGTCAATTCTCGCGCGACAAGGTCAGCTGCAATTTCACGAGATGCGCCACGGAGCGGGCGCCCATTTTATCCATGACCTTTGCTCGGTGGATTTCGACCGTGCGCTCGCTGAGTCCGAGGTCGATGGCGATCACCTTATTGGCTGCACCATCAACCACAAGATCCATGACTTGGCGCTCGCGCGGCGTGAGCGAAGCCAAGCGCTGCGCCACATCCGCCTTAAGCGCTAGCGTGCTGCGATTTTCCTGATCTTGCTTGATCGCATGATTGATCCGATCGAGCAGATCCTGGTCGCGAAACGGCTTCTGAACAAATTCAAATGCGCCCTCTTTCATGGCCTGCACAGCCATCGGCACGTCGCCATGTCCGGTGATGAAGATCACAGGCAGCATCGAACCCATGCGATTCAGCTGTTGTTGAACTTCGAGTCCGCTCATGCCCGGCATGCGAATATCCAAGACCAGACAACCCGCCGCATCGGCGCTGAATTTATCGAGAAATTCCTTGGGAGTGCCAAACAAGGCCGTTTTGTATCCCACGGTGTTGAGCAGCAGACCCAAGGCGCGGCGCATGCCGTCATCATCGTCGACCACATAAATTGTGGTGTTATTCGCAGCTTCGGCTTTCGGCACGGTGCCCTCTCAGATTGATATGATCGGCAAGCGAAACCAGAAGCGGCTCCCGCGGGGGACCGCGTTCTCGAAGCCGATCGTGCCTTCGTGGGCTTCGATGCTCGCGCGACTGGAAGCCAGTCCCAGCCCCGTCCCGCCGGCCTTCGTGGTAAAAAAAGGCCGAAAAATCTTCTCCATCACATCGCGTGCAATTCCCGCTCCGCTATCCGTCACGCTGGTTTCGATTGAATATCGATCCGCCCGTACCGTGATCGCCACAAGTCCGCCCCCATGCTGGACACTCGCATCGAGGGCATTTTGCACCAATGAAAATAGCACGAGCTGAATCTGCAAACGGTCCACTTTCACGTCCGGCAAATCGGATTCTACGTTGACTTCAAGCTTAATGTTAGTGGCGCGCGCCAGCGCAACGAGCGTCGGAACCAATTCTTCGACGAGGTCTGGCATCCGAGTGCGCTCGCGTTTCGATTCGGCATGATCGAAAAGTCGTCGAATGCGACGAATTCGGTCGCCGGCGCCCATCGCCTCGCTGTTGATCTGCTGGAACACCTCGCGCGCATTGGCGATCGGGGGGTTAGGCCTGTTGAGCAGCCGGTCGCCGGCCTGACTAAAGGTGGCAATCGCGCCCAATGGTTGATTGAGTTCGTGTGCGATGCCACTGGCCATCTCCGCGAGCGCCGCCATGCGCGAGAGCTGCATCAGCCTTCTCAGGATGGCTTCAGCTCCGGCCGAGTCGAGAGGGAGATCGTCCAAATGCCACCGTATATATAAGCCCTGGAGCACGCGGCACGGAATCAGCCCCGTGCCACTTCAAATGGGCACTCCGCCCGAGTGTGCCGGATTCCCGGCTTTGTTTCACTGGTGGAATGCCGAAAAACGCTGCGCCGGCTCCGTACGTGACCGTTCACAGACGCTGCTAGCATGTCGCGAAACCCCGCAGGGAGATTAAGGAGTTTCCGCAGGAACCCTCGGAAAGTCGCGGCGCAGTGCGTGCATGGCGCACGGTAAATCCCCTTCACGCGAGGCTATATTTTGGACCACTGCACTCGCACGACGGTTAAGGAAAGCCGATGACCAATAAGTTGATGCCGGCAACCGCTTCTCTCGGATTCGGAATTTCGAGCCGAGCGCAACGCCCTGCTGAGTCCCTCGCCGAGCCGATGGCCGTTTCGGGTCATAAACCGAAGATTCTAGTGGTCGATGAGGATTCCATGACTCGCCGCGTGATGGCCGCCCGGTTGGGCGCCGCCAGTTATGCCGTGCAGACCGTTGGCAGCGCGCAGAAAGCACTGGAGCGTTGTGTCCTCGACAGGCCGAATGTGGTCATCGCCGATCTGCATCTGGCGGGGATGTCCGGCACTGCATTCCTCAAGGAACTCAAGAGCCGATGGCCGTTGATAACGGTAGTCGTCCTGACCGCACACGGTACGATCCGCGAGGCAGTCGAGGCCACGCAGTGCGGCGCCTTCAGCTACCTGATCAAGCCGATCGGGCGCGAAGAACTTGCCGGGCAAATGCAAAGGGCAATCGCGGCATCGACATTCAATCCGAGCGACAGCCTGTGGCGGGAGAAGATCATATCGCGCAGCCAGCTCATGGAGGATCGGCTCGCGATAGCCAACCGTGCCGCGGGATGCGACGTGCCGGTATTACTAACCGGAGAGAACGGCACAGGCAAGGAGCTCCTGGCGCGCGCCATCCATGCGGCCAGCGCGAGGCGCAAGAGGCCTTTCGTTGTGGTCGACTGCAACGCTGCGCACCGTGAGCGGCTGCAGGCGGAGCTCTTTGGGGACGAATCCCGTGCATCTGCAATGCAGCGCGCCCGAGGCGGAACTCTATTGGTGGATAGGATCGATGAAATGCCCTTGGATCTGCAAGCCACCCTGGCAAGCGCCATCGGACAATCTTCGCCGGCCGGGCCAACCTCACCCCGAATCATCTGCACCGCGCGGCGAGATCTGGGAATGCTGGCGGAAAAGCGCGAGTTTTGTCGCGATTTGCTCTTGCAAATCAATGTCTTCTCGATCGAAATTCCGCCTTTGGGCCGACGCAGGGAGGACATCCCGCTGCTCGTCTCGCATTTTCTGGAGCAAGCCACAGGGCCCACGGGGAAAAAGAGAATCTATTCATCGAAGGCTATCGAATTGTTGGCGACCACCGATTGGCCCGGTAACGTCCGCCAACTATTCGAACTAGTGAAACAGCATGTGGCCCTGTGCGATGGCAAACACATCAGTAAGGAATTCGTCGAACAGTCCTTGGGCCCCCAAGCTCCGGCGATGCCCGCTTTTGACGAAGCGCGCGATCAATTCGCGCGCGACTTTCTGGCCGACAACCTGCATCGCGCGCAAGGCAACGTGACCAAGGCGGCGCGAAGTGCCAAGCGCAATCGATCGGATTTTTACAAGCTGCTGAATCGTTACCGATTGCAGGTGAGCGACTTCAAAGGTGACAAGGCAGCCAATCGTTAGATCGCTATGCCTTCTGGCCCACGATGGAATGGGAAAGCGGGCAATTCTTTATCGAGAGCGCCAGGACGCTTCGGCCTCGCGGTCAATGGCAGGTTCTTTCTTGATGATCGCGTCTGCCTGCCGTGAAATCCACGCCAGATAGCCACGCCGGAATTCGGCGATTCGCTCGATGATGGTAGCCGACTCGTGATTTTCAGCGCGCTTCAAATCGGCCACGTCGATGATGTCCCCGCGCTTTACGCGAGTCGCGTCCGACAACTGCCGAATCACCTCGTCGCCGGGCCCACCGTTATCGCCGGTTATGTCTGAACTCATCGGAACCACCACATTCAATTGAGACAATTGAGAAACTCCGCACCGCTATTTCGGCAGCCCTAGCTTTGCCAATATCCGCGTCGCGAGGCGATGAATTCAACGACGCTGGGAATCGAGACGACCGCGATCATCACGGTAATCATGGAAGCGGCGCGGTGATTATTCCAATACCAGAACAACAGGGATAGCGAACCAGAGGCCGCTATCGCGCATAGGCCCAAAAAAATGATCAGACAGATCATGTTGATGACGATGACCCGTGTCAGTTGCTTGTTCAAGACTCGTCGGGACAGCTCAGTCATGGTATTTCCAATTTTCCGTAGGAACTTGGGGAAGTGTCGAAATCTCCACTGCATTGTCGGTATCGGTTCGCGATCTGCCCATCCGGACTTCTACCGAGTCCTGTGCGGTCCCCTCCCCTCTATTGCAGGCTGCCCCTAGAGTTATTCGGTTTGTCCTTATTGGGGAGAATGCGGATTTTGCCTATTCTGTATTCATGCTTTACCACCGAACGCCGGTCATTCGGCATGCCCAAGTTTCAACCGAGGAATTGATCGCGCCTGGGCCCTCTTATCCTGCGCCCGCTCAAGCAGCCCCGACTTATAAGACTGGCAGCCGGTCCGTGCCGGCCAGCGGAGAAAACCAGCAAGCGCGAGGCGCCGCTTTGGCTTTCCTAGAAATGCTTGCGAAGGAGTTGTCGGCGAGAACAATCGATCTTCCCTGTTTCCCGGATGTGGTCATACGGGTAAAGAATGCTCTGGATGACCCGAATACCACTCCGCAGCAGGCGGTACAAATGGTCGGCGCCGAGCCGCGCTTGGCGGCGAAACTGTTGCAAATGGCAAACTCGGTTGCGTTCAACCATTCAGGGAAGCCATTAACCGACTTGCGAACGGCGATTACGCGGCTCGGTCATCAATTGGTGCAGAGTGCCGCCATGGGCTATGCCGTCCAGCAGATGAAGCAAGAGGTATCGCTGCGTCCCATCGCGAACCGGCTGGCAGATCTGTGGAATAAGAGCATCGCGGTCGCTTCGATCTGCCAGGTGGTGGCGAGAAAGACGGCGGTAGGTCCCGATGAGGCTTTTCTAACCGGGCTATTGCATGGGATCGGCCAGCTCTACATCATGGTTCGCTCGGTGGATCAAGCCCGGGACTTGTGCGATGCGCCGAATTTCGCAGAATTGGTCGGCACTTGGCACGCTTCGATCGGGATGTCCGTGTTGCAGTCATGGGGATTCGCCGATGAAATTGCTGATGCTGTCGCCAATCAGACGGACTTTGAACGCCGGTCAAAAAATGGCGCAGACCTCACCGATGTCCTCATTGCGAGCATCGCACTGGCCGAAGCGATGGCCTGTCCTGCCTCCGACTTTGAGATCCCCGAGGAAATGACGTCGTTTAATACCATTGGCCTTTCCAAGGACGATTGCGCCGCGACGCTGACGCACGCCGAATGCCGATTGGGCTCGCTTCGCGAAGCACTGGGCTGCTGATCCGATTGATTGACATTCCGCGGCCCGCGTTCCGAGCGAGACCGGCGTTCGCAACTTGACACGCGCGTTGACCTTCAAGACCTGGCAATCAAGTCGAGGGCGGGTCGCGCGATTGCAAAGCTGAAGAAGCAAAACGCTTCGCCGTACATTTCAAATGGGGAGGCCTAGAATTGCAGCCAAGCTACTACTCCGACGCACGCGATGATGACAATCACGCAAAAATCCAGGAACCAGGTGCTTTCTTCGACAAGGACTTTATTCATTACGGAATCCTGTAGCCGGGCGAGTTTTATCGGTTAGCAGTTAGCGCGATGCCGCTGACGCTTCATGTTTATCGAATCTGAATAATCGGCAGCCTTGGGGTGCCTTTGAATAAGTACTTACCGAACGCGTCCCGCCTTGGCCATCACATCGATCATTCAATAGAGTTGAGCATGCAGGGTCGTGTTACATGGACGACGCAGTCTCTTAGTGAATAGTCAAGCAAAGCACAATCGCTGGCGGTCGACCCTTCGATGATTTGAATAGGTAGATACACCTACCAACTTTTATCCGCGCTGTCGAGCCGCCTGCCGCGACCTAGCGTGAGCCACACCCATATCGCGTCAGACATTTCGTGACGCTCGTCACGCAGATGAGCGTGACTTTCGCGCGCGCCGCACCGCGCTTCGTATAAGTACGTATGTTCATCGCCCGCTGAGCAGACAAAACTTAGCGTAATGACCATTCTCACGCCCCATTTCGAACCCTCACCAGGCTCATCCCGGCAATGCTGTGCACCCGTCATTGCAGGTTTCACCCTGATTGAAATGCTCATGACGATCGCAATTGCGGCAATCCTCATGGGGCTGGCGATCCCGTCATTTCGCTACATCACCAACGCGAATCGTATAGCGAGCGAATTGAACGGCCTGCTAGGAGATCTACAGCTAGCGCGCGCCGAGGCGATAAAGCAAGGTCGCAACGTCACGGTGTGCCAATCCAACGACAACACTACCTGTACCAACTCGACTAGTTGGCAGAGCGGGTGGATTGTTTTCACTGATCCGACAAACGTCGGCGTCCATGATATCGGTGAGATCTATATTCGCAAGCAGCCGGCATTTTCCGGGGCGGATACCTTCATTGCCTCGAATAATGTCTCGGCAATCACGTTCAATCGCGAAGGCTATGCCATCGGAATGGCCAACGGTACTTTGTTGAGCCTGCACGACTCGAGCAACAACGACGCCTGGACCCGTTGCCTCCTGATTAATCTGAGCGGACAGATGACCAGCCAGATTCAAGGCGCCACCATCAATGGCGTTACTTGCACATGATTCCTCCAAACGGATTTGATCGTATCGGCGCTCGAGCCCATGGCTTTACGCTGCTCGAGGTAATGATCTCGCTCATCATCACCTCGATTGGTCTACTTGGCATAGCCAAGATTCACGCCCTCGCCTACTCGAGCACGGCCACCGCAGGGACTCGGTCGCTCGTAGCACTACAGGCCGCGGGACTTGCCTCGAGCATGCATGCAAATCGCAGTTACTGGTCCCTGGGATCAGCCCCCGCCCAGATCACGATCACGGGCACGACAATTGACGATGCGACCCTTAACGCAGCCGCTTCAACCCCCGGCTATTGCGTTACTGGTATTGGCGCGCCTCCGTGCACAACGGACCTGATGGCTGCGTTCGATCTGCATAGCTACGCAGCCCAGCTGAACGCCTCGCTTGGCAATTCGGCCCCCGTCACGACGATCACCTGCCCCGCTGTGATTCCGGTCAATTGCACCATTCAGGTGACCTGGAATGAGAAAGCGGTCTCGGTCAACTCACAGAGCGTTTCCGCGACTACACAGTCGACCTTCGCTCCCACGTACAAACTGTACGTCGAGCCCTAAACAATGGCTGCGCCCTCGTCTCGAGTTGGTGGCTACGCGTGGCAGCGAGGTTTCACGCTTCTGGAAATTCTTATCGCGCTGACTATCGGCATTTTTCTGCTAGGCGCGTTGCTGACGATTGTTCAGACCAATCGCACCGTATTCGGTAACCAGAACAAGCTGTCGCAGTTGCAGGATGGCGAGAGGATGGCGCTGACGATGATGTCGGACGTGATTCAGTCCGCCGGCTATTTTCCGGACCCCACAGTCAATACACAATCGTCGGCATTGACCGCCATTCCGCCATTCGGTAGCGGCCAGGCGATCGTGGGCATCAGCTCGGCAACTCCGCAGGGTGATCAAATTTACGTGCGCTACATGACTGCCGGCGGCGACAATATTTTGAATTGCAGCGGCCGGTCGAATCCCATCGGCGCGCCGAATAACTTGTTTGTGAATTCCTTTCAAATCTTGAACGGGCAGCTGGTGTGCACCATGAACGGCATCCAGTACAACCTGGTCGCCGGCGTCACTAATTTAAGCCTTCTCTATGGCGTCAAGGCGAACGTTGCAGCCGCAGCGAACGACGTTGATACCTATATGAATGCAACGCAGGTCACAGCAGCCGGCTTATGGAGCAATGTCATCACGGTCATGGTGCAGCTCACATTTACAAATCCACTATATGTCGCGCCCAACCAAGGTCAGCCGCCGACCTTTGTTGTTCAACGAATAGTCGGCGTCATGAATCAAACGGGACCAATGCTGTGAAGCATTCCTATCACTTCAAGAAAACGCAGTCTGGCATGGTATTGGTGACCAGCTTGCTGCTTCTAGTTGTTGTAACGATCATCGCTCTCAGCATGTTTCGCAGTTTTGGCATCCAGGAGAAGATCGCCGGTAACATGCGTGAAAAGCAGCGTGCTCTTCAGGCGGCTGTGTCGGCTCAACAGTATGCAGAAACCTGGCTGGGCGGCAACGCTACAGCGGTGCCGGTCACCTGCAATACGCTGTTGAACGCCAATATCGGCCAAGGTCAAATCTGCTCTAACAAGTTGTCCCTAGCCGTCGCCGATGTTACGAATCTCCCCTGGGTTATCGGAGGCGCGCCGGTCGGCGTGACTTATCTACCGCCGGGCATGTCGATTAACGCCATTACGTCGGTAAGCGCCGCAAGTCTCGCCAACCCCTCTTATTACGCCACCCCCAGCTTTTACATTTCTGACCTGGGCCCTTCGGCCGACCCCAATATTCCCGGAGAAATCTATCAGGTCGATGCGGTCGCCTATGGCGGGAACGCAAACACTGCCGCGATTGTTGAGAGCACTTATGCCGTTTACACAAGTTCCAGCAACAGGACTTTATAATGGTTGTCCGATATTTCCCTGCGGCCTTGCTTCTCTTGTTTGGCGGCCTTGGCGCGAGTGAGAGCCAGGCACAGGCAATCACCTTCAGCGAAGATTTCACCGGTGCGTCGAGCACCAACAGCTGGTACTTTTTTAGCGGCGCATGTCTGACCGCCGGCACTTCTACGTCAGTAACAAACCCCGGCGCCATTCCGGGTTGTTATGCCGTGCTTTCGAGCTATTACAACAAGGCGGCGAACGCCGATCCGTACTTGGTCGGCGGCAACAGCGGCTTCTTAGGGTCGCCGACGGCCCCTGGGAGCATTTCGGGGCAGGTATCCGACCCGATCGGTAGTGGCGCATTGCGCTTCACCAACGGCTCACAGAATGTCAGCGGTACGAACAAGTACGGTCATAACGAACGCGGCGCAATACTGTCTACCAGCACGTTTCCAACCAACGCCGGCATTCAGGTGACTTTCAAGACAGTTACCTATCACGGCGACTCGGGCGGCGCGGGAGCCGATGGCGCGGACGGCATCAGCTTTTTCCTTCAGGATGGATCTCAAGCTCCGGGCTTGGGTGCCTTCGGCGGTAGCCTTGCTTACTCCTGCGCGAACAACAACATTCCGTACGACGGTTTGACCGGCGGCTACCTTGGCCTCGGCATCGATGAGTACGGTAACTTCCTGAACGGCACCAATCTCGTCGTCGGCTACACCGGCACCAATGTGGCAACCGGCGATAACTCTGCCTACGGCTACGGCTACAAACCCGGACGCATTGGCTTGCGCGGCGCCGGCAACATTTCGTTGCCAGGCTTGACAGCCGCGTACGGCACCGATCCTGGCGATCCGACGAAACCCTACTACCCGGCAACGCTCTCCACGTCCTGCTCGATCACGGGCGGTATCTACAGCTCGGCAACCAATAACTGCGTCAATGTGTGTTCAGCGGGTTCAACCTATTACGCGCCCGGCAACGTATGCAATAGGGCGTGCACAGCGGGCGGCGTCTACGATCCTGGCAGCAACAGCTGCCTCTCCTGCTCCAGTGTTGGTGGCACCTTGAACTCCGGGCAATGCACGAATACCAACTTCTGTTCTGTGGGCACCTACTTCAGCGGAACAGCGACTTGCGACACCTGCCCGGCGACCGGTTACGCGACCGGCACTTACAGTTCCGGCAATTGCATCCGCAGTTGTCCAACAGGCTATGCCTATAACTCAACGGCGCCAGGATATTGCGTACCAACAGGCGGGACGTTTAGCGCCGGCAACTACTGCCCGAGCGGCTATACCATCACGGGTGCGCTGTGTTATCCGACCGGCAGTTCTCAGACCGGAGGAAACTATTGTCCGACTGGATATACCATCACGGGCACCTTATGTTATCCGAACGGCAGTTCCCAAACAGGTGGCAACTACTGTCCAACCGGATATACCATCATCGGCGCGCTGTGCTATCCGACTGCATCTCCGGCGCTGTCGCACACGAGCACTGCCTACTGTCCCTCCGGACAGACCATCAATGGTACGTTCTGCTATCCAACCGGCGCGATCTTCAGCGGTGGGCGCTACTGCCCTGCTGGCAACACAATCAGCACTACGCACTGTTGTCCGTCCGGATATACCTGGAATACCGGGTCCAATATTTGCAAGAACGGCACCCTGACAAATCCGGGTACGACGTCGAGTGTCGCAAGCAATGCAACTGCAATGACCGCAGCGACCGCCGACACTGCCGCAACGCCCGACTCCGCTGCTACCGCGGCTCCTGCCGCGCAGACGGTAACGGCCCATCAAGCAGCCACGCAAAACACGACCCCGATCTCCAGCGCGCCTGCCACCTTGTCTCCGGGCACGGGAATTGTCGATGGCGAATACGCTGTGCGCAATACATGCTCGACCGGCAATTTGTTCAATTACCGTAGTGTCAGCGCACCCACTAGCGCAGGTCCCGCGACGCTCGCGAACCCGGCAAACACGAAAGGCGTCTTGGATTATGCGCCGATACCGAATGCGTACAGTGAACTCACCAGCTTTCAGATCGCCAACGAGGGTGCGGTAACACGGGGTCAAGCGACACCCATTTTCTACAACCTAAAGATCACGCAAAACGGCTTGTTGAGCTTCGGGTATAGCGTGAGCGGCGGCGCGTACTCCTATTTGATAAGAGACCAATCGATTACAGCTTCCAACGGCCCATTGCCTGCGAGTTTTCGAGTGGGCTTTGCTGCCTCGGATGGAGGTGCAAGTAATGTCCACGAAATCATGTGCTTCAAAGCCGCATCCGCCAACCAATCCGGTTCATCCGCAACCGTCAATGAGAAGGAAGCCGCCAAGGTCGAGGCAGGCACTCAAGCCTATTTCGCATTCTACAACCCGAACAACTGGACCGGCACAGTCACAGCGAATACCTTGATCAACAACGCGGGCATAGTGAGCGTTGCGCCGACTGCCAACTGGGATGCCGCTTGCTTGCTGAGCGGCACGGGCTTCGGATCGCCTTCGACCGGGGGCGGCTGCGCCTCCACAAACTCCAATGGCCCGACCAACGCAAGTCCTGCGCCCGGTAGCCGGGTCATGGTCACCTGGGACACGATGAACAACGTCGGCATTCCATTCGAGTGGACCAATCTTAACAGCGCGCAGCAGGCTTCACTCACCTTCGGAGATGGTAATTTCACGAGCAATCGTCTCGATTACCTGCGGGGCAACCGCAGCAACGAGATCGATCCCAGCGGCGCCGGCCTGTTCCGTGGACGCGACAGTATCTTAGGCGACATCGTCGACTCGAGTCCCAACTGGGTGGGACCGCCGCAGTCACCCTATACGGCGGCTTGGCGGGATCGCCTTCTCGGCGGCAACATGCCGGAAAATTCGGGAACCCAAAACTATGTCCAGTTCACTGCAGCCGAACAAACACGCCTCAACGTGGTTTACGTCGGCTCGAACGACGGCTTCGTACACGGGTTCCGTGCGGGTAGTTTCGACACCACGGGGAACTTCGTTGCCAACAGTACGACTCCCAACGACGGTTCCGAGGTATTGGCTTATATGCCGGGCGCATCGCTGGTGAGCAACGCATTGCCTGCCGCGGTCGGTGGCTGCACCAATGGAACTAGCAGCGAAACCGTGGTGCAGAACATCCACGCTATGACGCCGGCCGCGGCCGCAAATGTGGCCTGCAGCGACCCACTCATCGATTACTCCAACCCCCAGTACGGCCACAATTTTTTCATCGACGCAACGCCTGGCTCAGGCGACCTATTTTATGGGGGCCGGTGGCACAGCTGGCTGGTTGGCGGCCTCGGCATCGGCGGCGCTGCAATCTACGCGCTCGACGTTACCAACCCCGCGACTAGTTTCAGCGAGGCGAATGCGGCAAACATCGTCATTGGCGAGTGGACAGCTTCGTCGATCAGCTGTGCCAATACGTCAAACTGCGGAGACAATCTCGGCAATACGTTTGGCACGCCGCAGATCCGCCGACTGCACAATGGCAATTGGGCGGTGATATTCGGCAATGGCTTCGGTAGCGTCTCGGGCGACGCCGGTATCTATGTCATGTCGGTCGATAACTCTTCTGGTGCGACGACGTTTTATTACCTCAGCACTCATGCAGCGGGCAGCAACGGTATCGCCTATACGACTCCGGCTGATCTCGATGGCGACCATATTACCGACTATGTGTATGCCGGCGATTTAGCCGGTAACATTTGGCGTTTCGACTTGACCAGCAATGATCCGGCCAACTGGTCCGCTGCGGCCTATCCCCTCTTCACGACCCAGTCTGGTCAGCCCATTACCAGTCAGTTACTGGTTATCTCGGTGAACACCGTCGGCAGTTTGCCGCGCTTGATGCTTGAATTCGGCACCGGGCAGCGAACGCAGATCACCAATCTAGGCCCCGCGCAGTTCATCTCAGGCACGCAATCCATATACGGGGTTTGGGATTGGAATCTCACCGCGTGGAACACGATGGCGCCCGGCGCTTTATACGCCAGCCTCGCCCCAGTCTCCTCCGGAATACCATCGCCATATACCTTGAGCAGCGGCCATTTGACGTCCCAAACGCTGACTCCTACTTCAAACGGAACGGTCGATGGCACGAACGCAGTTGTTTGCTGGCAGGGTAACACCACCCTGTGCAGCGGGCCGAATACTCAATTCGGCTGGTACGCGAATCTTCCTACCAATGGCGAGCAAGTTATTTTTAATCCGGTATTCTTTCAGGGCGCTTTCGTCGTCAACACCACAATCCCCGCGAACAATGTGGCGACTTCTTGCACCAGCAACTCAGATACGGGTTACACGTACGCGCTGGCGGTCAGCAATGGCGGCGTGTTCACCAACACCTTCCCGACCTTTACCATGAACGGTACTTTGATTACAGACCCGATCGAAGCCGGTGTCGCCACCAATGCAGCGGGCAGCGTATATGTCGTCACCACTCCGCAAGGCACCGCCAACGTGGTTTATCAAACAATCTCAGGGACACCCGGCGCGCAGCAGATAAACATACCGACCAATATCAAAGCGAAGCGACTGACATGGATTGAGCAGCGATGAGCTTTCGGAGAATCATCATGTTGAAGGACTCGAGGCAAGACCAAGCATCTCAGCAAGGATTCAGTCTCATCGAGCTCATGATCACAGTCGCGATTGTCGCAATCCTGGCGACCGTTGCAATGGCCAACTATTCCAGTCAGATTCAGAAGTCGCGGAGGACCGACGCTCGCAGTGCCGTGATGGACCTCGCGGGACGAGAGGAGAAGTTGTTTAGCACCGTCAACGCGTACAGCGGCGCCCCGTCAGATTTGGGGTACGGCCCCGTGGGCGCTGTGTTCCCTATCGTAGTGGGGAGCGGATACTATCAGGTGACGGTGTCCGTCCCCAATCCGCCAATCTCTTATCTGATTACCGCCACCGCCATCGGCTCTCAGGCCAATGACAGCATGTGCAGCACACTCAGCATCGACCAATTGGGTTCGCAAACCTCAACGGGAACGGAGACAGCTTCAACCTGCTGGGGAAATTAGAGGCGATGTGCTCATGAGAACAACCGCCACCTCCCTGGCGTATAGCCGAATTGAATCGCTATGGCGGAAAATTCAATTTCTTAACGACTGCCTGAAATCGGGGCTCGTTTCGGATGGGATTCAGCAAAGGGTGAACTTGCAGCCCTACCAACCCCCCATCCTTAAGCTCATACGCTCGTTCAATCCAGTGAAGTGCCAATTCCGTATTGCCCCACTGACTGTAAACTTCTGCATACTGAAACGCACCCGCGTCGCCATTCTCTTTCACCGTTTGATCGAGCACCCGCTGAGCCTCATCTTGGCGATGGAGGGCATGCAAGGCCGCCGCGCTGACCGCTTGTGATTCAGCGGTTTCCAAAATCCGACAGCTCGCAGCGACCTCCTCGAATCGCCGCAGAATGTAAAGCGCGACACACCGGGTTGGACGCACGCCCTCTATTCCCATGCTCAGTGCATGATCTGCATTTTGCAGCCCCTCCTCGGGCCTGCCCACAAGATTCATCGTCAATGCTGCAGTGCTGTAGGCGGGGCCGTTTTGCGGGTCGAGAGCGATGGCTCTCTGGCTTAGCTCAATCGCCTCATCCGGGTGCAATAGGTATGCCGAAAGGAGGGCTCGTGCTCGCAGAACGCTGGTGTCATTGGGACCGATTTCACCCGCGATGGTGAGTTGTCGTTGCGCTCCCCGGAAATCCAAAAATCCGTCCTGCAATACCATTGCATACTGCGCGTGGGCTTTCATCAATCCAGGCGCCAATTGAATAGCCTGCTCAGCGTCCTTCCGCGCTTCTTCGAAGCGACTGCCTACACGTTCAGGGGGGTCATACAAAGCAGCCAAATTTCTAGCGATTTTCGCCCTGATGACGTAGGCGTCGGCGTACCCGGGATCCAATCGTATGGCTTGGTCGGCGAGGGCAAGCGCAGCTTGGTTCCCTTCCCTCGTGCCCTGCTGGAGCTGCCGTTGGGCTCGAAATAGGTCATCTAAAGCCTCAGGATTTCGCGTCCCCCCCACCTCCACCACGCTCGAGATGTCTTGGGTGAGCGTGATCTTGAGGCTTTGTGTCACAGCATTCGCAATCTCCGCCTGGAGGGCGAGGATGTCTTTGAGTTCACGATCATAGGTTTGTGACCACAGCTCGAAGCCGCTTGACGCGTCGATGAGATGCGCCGAGATGCGCACCTTGTTACCCGCCCGCCGCACGCTCCCCTCGAGAAGTGCCCCGACATTGAGCTTGTGCGCCATGTCGGCGACCGAGTCGTTCTTGCCCTTAAAAGAGAACGAGGCGCTGCGGGCCGCGACCCGAATGCCATTCAAGCGAGAAAAGGAGTCGAGGATTTCTTCTGACAGTCCGTCTGAGAAGTATTCTTGCGAGGCATCGCCGCTCAAATTGGCGAACGGCATGACGGCAATGGAGTGTTCCGGAGCCTTGAATGCCGGCGGTGCCGAAATATTCGCTGCCTCGACCGATCGAGAAGGCAGTTCGCGCAGCCAGTAGCCACGTACGGCGACGGCCGCCACAATGCTTAAGCCAATCGCTCCGACAGCTGCCAGAAACCAGCGCCCTCGTCGCTTTCTCG
>JGI12627J18819_10000209_pt1 | contig 19448 bp, 15 predicted proteins | sample TexAe_OM1H0_M2_FD_18819 | JGI IMG/M metagenome (IMG submission 18819)
AACGACATCCTCGACATGTCCAAGATCGAGGCCGGCCGCATGAAGCTCGACATGGAGACGCTCGATCTCTCCAAGACGCTCGCGGAATCCTTGCGTGTGGTCACCGGCCGCGCCCAGGACAAGGATCTCGTGTTCGACGCCGATATCTCCAGCTCGATTCCCATGGTCGCCGATCGCCGCGCAACCAAGCAGATCATGGTCAACCTGCTCTCCAATGCGGTGAAGTTCACGCCTGAGGGCGGCCGCGTGGTGGTGCGCAGCCATGTGCTGAGGGATAAGATCGTGTTCCTGATCGCCGACACCGGCATCGGCATCGCCCCACATTCGCTGGCGCGGTTGGGACGGCCGTTCGAGCAGGTCGAGAGCCAGCTCACAAAGACCTATCACGGCTCGGGCCTGGGCCTGGCGATTGCGAGATCGCTGACCCAGCTGCACGGCGGCTCGATGAAGCTGCGCTCGAAACTCGGCGCCGGCACCGTGGTCCGCATCTCCCTCCCCCGCGACGCCCGCAGGGCCGGTGCGAAGATCCCGGCGGCGGCGTAAGGGCTGATTGGCTTCCCGCACGGAGTTATCGACACTGTCGCTCTTCAAGGGGCGCTGTCATCGTCCGGCTTGACGCGCGATTCGTCATTGCGAGGAGCAACCTGCGCAGTGGTTTACGACTTATATCGCGCTTGCGGGCGAGACTGCACCTTCGATGCTGATCAGACTGCAGGATAAGTCATACTCAATGACCTTTCCAATTGAGCCTCTGGCTGGTCCGAAACTCCTGTGGCAAGCTCCACTCGACTTCCTCATGCCAGGTTGCGCAGGGTCCTAAATCAAGGAGGACGACCATGGTAACTTATGTCGTGCTGGCGAAGTTCACCGAGCAGGGAGTCCGCAATGTCAAGGATTCCCCAAAGCGCGCGGATGCCTTCAAGGAAATGGCGAAGACGTTTGGCGTGACAGTGAAAGAGATCGTCTGGACACAAGGGCGATATGACATTGTAACCCTCGTCGAAGCACCGGACGAGTCAGCTGCCATGTCGCTGAATTTGAGCCTCGCAGCGCTTGGCAACGTCCGCACCGAAACGATGCGCGCTTTTTCCGCGGCTGAGATGATGAAGATCGTCGGCAACATGCTCTGACCATTACGGCTGTAACACCGTAGCTCCTCCGAGCTCAGTCAGTATTGCCCTGGAAAGTGGTTTGACTTCATGCCGGTAACCGGCCGAGTACGTGAAATAGAGGATGCGCTCGAGCGGGCCCTCCATACGCGCGCCCAGCGACCGGGTTGCCGCCGCACCGATTAGGAGCGCAATGAATTCGCGTCGCCTCACAGTTCTCTCCCGAAGCCGGACCAGCCCTCTCTTTGAAAAAGCTTAGCACATCTGGATCGAGCGCTGGTCCTGCGGACCCGATAGCCTAAGGTTTGTCATCCAACGGTGCCGAGAAGGCCCGGCCATCCACGTCGGTCAGCCGGATGAATCTCGCTTGCGGAGCGGCACCAGAGGCAGGCTGGGGCAGTGTCACCGTGGCGGCGGCCCCCATCGCAGCTCGGATCCCGAATGGGCCGGGCGCAAACTTGTTGTAGGCGTAATCGTTCGCGAAAGCGGCCTTCGGCAATGCCGAGAGAGCAACTGCGTCGTAGTGCGCAACGGGCTGGTTGGTGGCGTCGAGCAGATCGACGGCAACGACATGAACTGGCGCCTCCGGTGTGCCGGCATCGAGATAGACGTGGAAGCGAACGGAGCCGTCCGGCAGCAACCTCGCTTCGCTGAGCGAAAGATGATGCTTGGTCGGGCTGACGGGTCCGCCATGGAACGGGGTTACGACGGAGCCGCGGTAATAGCTGTAAGTCCCGATGTCGAAGACCAGCACGCTGCCGAGCACGACAAGAGCAAGATTGCGGAAGGTGATGTCACTGAGCGGCAACGGCAGGCTTCCCGACATCCAGCGGAACCAGGTGTTGTCGGACAGCGCGTGATTGCGCCGGAGCAAGACGTTGTCGATCGAATATGCCCCGCTTCCACCGAGCAGCAGCGTTGCACCCATTGCGAGATTGCAGGCGGCCATTGTCCATTCATCGATGCAGGTCGCGCCCTGCCAGCCGAACATCGCCAGCAGCAGCACAGAGAACCCCATCGATACCAAAGCGGCGACGCGGGTCAGGGCTCCCGCCATCAGCATCGCGCCGACGATGAGCTCGGCGGCACTGAACAGGATCACACCGGCATAGAGCAGCCAGAAGTGATGCAGCATGAAGCTGATCAGGTGATCGGTGCCGAACAGCGCTCCAGGCATTGCAGTCTGAAACTTGTTCGCCATCCACGTGGGCGCGTCCGGGTTCAGCTTCGCGGGTGCATAGATGAAGCGCCGGGATCCGCCGCCCCAATAGATGAAGCCCTGGATGACGCGGACCGACAGCATGGCGAGTGCCGCGGTTCGCCATGCGCGCTGTGCGGCGGGTAGNACAGCCGCATCGTCAACNGANGGCGCGGCGGCGCGGGCTCCAGACGTAAAGACGAGAGTGGACATGAATGCATCTCCTGAAGCGGCGTGTCATCAATCGGCTGTAGCGGCGCCCGTGTAGGGCTTGAACCCGTAGCGCTCGAAAATCGAGAGCGCCGCAGGCGAGCGGACGAACGCGAGCCAGAGCCGAGCCGCCTCCGCATGCGCCGCCCCCTTCACTTCAGCGCCGGCATAGATTGCGGTCGTGTTCTGCGCGGACGGGATGTCGACATGGGTGATCGGATTGCCGATCTGTTCCTGGAAGATCGCCTCCGATTGCCAGGTTACGCCCGCCTGTGCACGTCCCTGCATCAGGAACAGCGGCGTTTGTCGATGATGGATCCGGGTCAGAACCGTGCTGCCGTCGGCAACCTTCGTCTTGTAGACGGTCGTGGCCAACACATCACCGCCGGCCTTTTTCAGCGAGGCCTCGATCTGCCGGGCGATACCTTCGAACTCGGGATTCGGCATGGCCAGACGAAGGTCAGGCCGCGCCAGGTCGGACAGACCCTTGACATGGCCAGGGTTGCCCGTCGGTACCATGATGGTCAGGGTGTTGGTCACGTAAGGAACGGCCGGACCGCCCAGCACGCCCTGGTCGACCAGGCCCTGAACCTTCTTGAACCCGGCGAAATAGGCATCCGGCTTCGCGGTCCAGGTCATATTGCCCGAGGTGACGGTACCGCCGGCCTCGATCTGCTTCTCGAGCAGGCCAGGCGGAAGGGTTTCCCAGTAGATCCTGCCTTTGAACTCGGGATGCTGTTGCTCGAAGGCCGCAACCAGCGGCGCCATGGCGAAGAAATAATTGCCGCCGACGTAGAGCACGAGCTTCGGGTCGGTCACGTCGCCATGGAAGTCGGCGAGATCGTCTACTTCAGGAACTGTAAATGAGAGCCCGCGCGGCGCGGCGTCATTGTTCTCACCGTGCTGCCAGGGCGGAAACGTGGAATCGTGCTGGACCAGCTCCGCCGCGTATGCAGCGAGCGGCAGAAAGAGCGCGGCGGCCAGCGCGGCGCCAAAGGCCATCTTGCGCATTTTGAGCCTCCTCATGTCGCATAGTGAAAGCCGACCCGTTGCAGCTCCGGAATCGTCGCGACGATTCCGGGGGTCAGCACCACGCCGTCGATGAGATGGTTGGTAAGCTCGGCGGCCACCGCCTCGTGCGAGGCGTGATCCGGATTTTTTGCGGAGGCGATGAGCTTCGCCGTCACCTCCCAGATCGCGTTATGGCAGGCCAGGAACACGACGCCCCGCTCCTGTAGCGCGGGAATGGTGTCGCCGACGGAACCGAACACGCTGTTGGGATCCTCGCTTTCCGCAAAAGCAGCCGGCGCAGGCTCGCGCACGATCAGCGTGTTCGTCTTGAATCTTGGGCCAGCAATCGCGGCGAGCTGATACTTGTCCCACATCGGCTGGTCGAACAGCGCAAGATGTGCCGTGCCGTGCGTGGCGGAGACTGCGAGAAAGTCCTTATGTCCGAAGGAAAAAATCTGAGCATTGAGCGAGTTGCGCATCAGGTTGAGCCATGGCCCCGAGATATTGGTATTGTCCCACACCTGCTTGCGCGTGCCGCGATAGGCGACGATTTCCTTGAGCGCTTCATCATCCCAGAAATCGGGATGCTCGAGAATCATCGGCACGGCCTTGAAGTCGCGTCGGCGGGGCGTGCGACGCAGCCGCTCCATCAAGTCGGAAGCCTCCCGGGCACCGGGCGGGAGGATGTGCTGGGTCGTGGCGGCGCGTGAGGGACCAGCGGCAAGCGCGGCGGCGCCGACCGCCAACGATCCAAAGCCGAGAAGAGCAGTGCGCCGCGAGCTATCCATCGTCATTGGTGTCTCTCCTCACGTTGCGTATTGCGGTGACAAGCTGAACTCACCGTCCGGTAAGCCCGCTTGTTGTTTGTAAGGTAGGCCTCGCCAAGGTGGCGATCCATCAAAACTATGAGATGGATCTGATCGCTCTATTTGATGAAATGATCTCGCGTTTTCGATTCGCACGCTGCGATTGTCCGCCTGAGCGGATAAGCGGACCGAGGTCGAGCTACGCTGGGACCTGCTGCGACCCCGAGCGGGCATACTCCCGCCACACCGGTCTGCTAATCGCCCGGGGACGACTTGATAACCATCGGCTCAATTCGATGCCGACAGATAGGCGAGGTCAATTCGATGAAGAATATCGTCAGACCAGCGCGTTGCCGGCAGCGCCGGCTTTCCATGCTCTCTATTGCCGTGATTGCCTTCGCATTCTGCTCATTCGCGATCAATGAAACGGCGCGGGCCGCGGAGGCGGCCAAGGATGCGGGGGCGGCGGCCAGTCCGCCACGCATTCTCGTGCTCGCGACGGGAGGGACGATCGCGGGTCAGGCAGACCCCCGTGCGAGCGGTGCGTACAAATCCGGCCAGATCACGGGAGAACAATTGGTGCAGTCCGTCCCGGGCCTGGACAAGCTGGCGAGACTGAGCGCCGAACAGATCTCGTCGATCGGATCCCAGGACATGAACGACAAGGTCTGGTTTGCGCTGGCCCATCGTATTCAGCACGCGTTCGACAACAACGAGGCCGACGGAGTTGTCGTGACCCACGGCACGGACACTCTGGAGGAGACCGCCTTCTTTCTGGACAACGTGCTCAAAGGCGACAAGCCCGTGGTCGTCGTGGGTGCAATGCGTCCGGCCACGGCGGTGAGCGCAGATGGCCCGGCCAATCTCTACGAAGCAGTCCAGGTCGCAGCTGATCCACGTTCCCGCGGTCGTGGAGTCATGGCCGTGCTGGACGACAAGATTGAGGGGGCTCGTTCCGTTACCAAGACCAATACCACGAGCATCGAGACGTTCGGTTCTACCAACGCCGGTCCGATTGGCTATGTCGATGCTGCCGGCGGCATTCGTTTCATGGCGCAAGCCTCTGGTCCGAAACGCACGACATATGAGTTGTCGGCGAATGAACAACTCCCCCGTGTCGAGATCATATACTCGCACGCCAACATGGACGCGGTTCAGATTGAGGACGCAATTTCGCACGATGCAAAAGGCATCGTGTTGGCCGGTGTCGGCGACGGGAACACCTCGAAGCAAGCCCTCGACGCTCTCACACAGGCTGTGAAGAAGGGCATCGTCGTCGTTCGTTCCAGTCGGGTTCGATCCGGCTTCGTCACCCGAAATGTCGAGGTTGACGATGACAAGAACGGGTTTGTCGTATCGGAGGATCTGAGTCCTCAGAAAGCGCGCATTCTGACCCAATTGCTGATCGCAAATGGCGTCACGGCTCCCGACCAGTTACAGAAAGCCTTTGCCGCAACCTGGTAATCGGCCCAAGAGCGAAGCGCTGCAGCCCTGGCCGAGCTCGCGCACCTCAAGCCGACTGTAGCGTCGGCGCTACTTCGCGCGCCACGTTGACCAGCGCGGCAATCAGCGGCGTCATCGGATCGCGCTTGGGGATCACCAGCCCAATGCTGTAGTCGACCGTAGGATCGACAATCGGAATGCTGCGGACGGCGTCCGCTAGGCCCAGCGTCTCCGCAAGCTTGGCCGGCATCACGCTCGCCCAGCGCCCGGTCTTCACATGGGTAAACAGCACCAGCAGCGAGTTCGAGGTCAGGCTCGGCGTTGCCTCGGCGCCGACCGAGCGCAGCGCGCGGTCGATGATGCGGCGGTTCTGCATGTCGGGCGTCAGCAGGCAAAGCGGCACCTGCCCCACTTCCTTCCAGGTGACCTCGTCGCGATCGCCGAACATGGCGTCGGGCGCGGTCAGGAGGCGATAGCTCTCGTTATAGAGCGGGATGGTGCGAACGTTGCCGATCGGCTCGTTCTCGATATAGGTGAGCCCCGCATCGACCTCGAGATTTTCGAGAAGGCCCAGCACATCCGAGGAGGTGCAGGACTGGATGCGAAAGCGCACGTCAGGATGGCGGGCGCGGAACGGCGTGGTCAGTGACGCCACCATGCCGAGCACCGTCGGAATCGCCGCGATGCGAATTTCGCCCGACAGCGTGTCCTTGAGGGATTTGATCTCCTGGCGCATGGCCCTGACGTCGCCGATGATCCGCCGCGCCCAGTCCAGAACCCGCTCGCCCTCCGGCGTAAAACCCTGGAAACGCGAGCCGCGCTGCACCAGCATCACGCCGAGAGTCTCCTCGAGTTGCTTGATGCTGGTCGACATCGTCGGCTGGGTCACGCCGCAGGCTTCCGCCGCGCGGCCAAAATGCCGCTCCTGAGCGAGGGCCAGCAGAAGTTCAAGCTTGTCGATCACGAAGACAGCCCTTGCAACCTGTTAGCGCCGTCGTCACCCATAACACAACCGAGACCGGGTCAACACGTCAAAAGCATAGCACCAGCCTGCATCGGCCTGCATTGCCTCCATCGGCTTTTTCTATCACATGATCTCGCTTTCCGATTAATCGGTTTCCGCAATCGCAGCACGGGACAGCTTTATTGATGTTCAAGCGAAATAGGAGCCTTATCAAAAGGCCATAACCCTCTGATTGAGGAGAGCAATGATAACGCCTTATGAACCATGGGACGAGGCGCGGGGCGCCGAGATCATCGCCGAGCACGCGAAGGTCGAGGGCGCAACGCTGGTTATTCTGCACGCACTCCAGGAGGCGTTCGGCTACGTGCCGGAGCCGGCCATTCCCATGGTCGCCGCAGCGCTCAATCTGTCGCGCGCCGAAGTTTACGGAGTGTTTACCTTCTACCATGACTTCCGCAAAGAGCCGGCGGGCCGGCATGTCCTGAAGCTTTGCCGCGCCGAGGCCTGCCAGGCCGCCGGCGGCGAGGCGCTCGCCGTGCGCGCCGAGAAAAGGCTCGGGATCGCCTGCGGCAGCACCACGGCCGATCAGCGCGTCACCCTGGAGCCGGTTTATTGTCTGGGTCTGTGCGCGACCGCCCCCTCGGCCGTGCTGGACGGCCGCCTGGTCGGACGGCTCGACCACGCGCGGCTGGATGCGCTGATTGCAGAGGCGCAAGCATGAATCTCCGAGTTTTCGTTCCTCAGGATGCCGGCGCGGTTGCGGTCGGCGCCGACGAGGTCACGCACGCCGTGGAGCAGGCCGCGGCCGCGCGCGGGCTTGCGATCGATCTGGTCCGCACCGGATCGCGCGGCCTGTACTGGCTGGAGCCGATGGTCGAGGTCGCAACACCCGCCGGACGCGTTGCCTTCGGACCGGTGACGCCCGCCGACGCCGCTTCCATGCTCGAGGCGATGCTGGCCGACGGCCCCCACCCTTTGCGCCTCGGGCTCGCGGACGAAATCCCCTGGCTGAAGCGGCAGACGCGCCTCACCTTCGCCCGCTGCGGGGTCATCGACCCTCGCTCGCTCGACGACTATCGCGCCCATGGCGGCTTCCAGGGGTTTGAACGCGCCCTCGACTTAGGTCCCGCCGCAACTCTCGCTGAGGTCGCCGCATCAGGCCTGCGCGGCCGCGGCGGCGCAGGCTTTCCGACCAGCATCAAATGGAAGACGGTCGCGGACACCACGGCCGACCAGAAATACATCGTCTGCAACGCAGACGAAGGCGACAGCGGCACCTTCGCCGACCGCATGATCATGGAAGGCGATCCCTTTGTGGTGATCGAGGGCATGACCATCGCTGCGCTGACTGTCGGTGCCACCAAGGGCTACATCTATATCCGCTCCGAATATCCGCACGCGATCGCAGCGATGAACGCGGCCATCGCAGCTGCGCGGCGCGGCGGATATCTGCGACCGCGCGGCGGCAACTCTAACCGAGGTTTCGACATCGAAGTGCGTGTCGGCGCCGGCGCCTATGTCTGCGGCGAGGAGACCTCGCTGCTGGAGAGCCTGGAGGGCCGCCGCGGCCTGGTCCGCGCCAAGCCGCCGCTTCCCGCACACAAGGGCCTGTTCGGCAAGCCCACCGTCATCAACAACGTGCTGTCCTTTGCGGCGATCCCCTTCATCCTCGCGAACGGCGCCAAGGCTTACGCCGACTTCGGCATGGGCCGCTCACGCGGCACGATGCCGATCCAGTTGTCCGGCAATATCCGCCATGGCGGACTGTTCGAGACCGCTTTCGGCATCACCCTCGGCGAGTTGGTCGACGACGTCGGCGGCGGCACGGCCACCGGCCGCCCCGTGCGTGCGGTGCAGGTCGGCGGTCCGCTCGGCGCCTACTTCCCGCGGTCGCTGTTCGACACGCCGTTCGACTACGAGGCCTTTGCTGTGCGCGACGGCTTGATAGGCCATGGCGGCATCGTGGTGTTCGACGATACTGTCGACATGGCCAAACAGGCACGCTTTGCCTTCGAGTTCTGCGCCGTCGAGTCCTGCGGCAAGTGCACGCCCTGCCGGATCGGCTCGACCCGGGGCGCCGAGACTATCGACAAGATCATCAGGGGCGAGCGCGTCGCCGACCACGTCGCGCTGGTCGAGGACCTCTGCAACACCATGAAACTCGGCTCGCTCTGCGCGCTCGGCGGCTTCACGCCCTACCCCGTGATGAGTGCGCTCAAGCATTTCCCGCAGGATTTCAGGCCCGAGCAGCTCGAGGCCGCGGAATAAAGGACGAAGCCCATGTCGCTTGTTGAGGAAGCCGATTTCGGCACGCCGCGCTCCAAGTCCGAGAAGCTGGTGACGCTGACCATCGACGGCCAGAGCGTCACGGTGCCAGAGGGCACCTCGATCATGCGCGCGGCGATGGAGGCCGGAACGCAAATTCCAAAACTCTGCGCAACCGACATGGTGGATGCCTTCGGCTCCTGCCGGCTGTGTCTGGTCGAGATCGAGGGCCGCGCGGGCACGCCGGCCTCCTGCACCACGCCCGTCATGCCTGGGCTTGTGGTGCGTACCCAGACCGAACGGCTGAAGAAGCTGCGCAAGGGCGTGATGGAGCTTTATATCTCCGACCATCCGCTGGACTGCCTCACCTGCGCTGCGAACGGCGATTGCGAGCTGCAGGACATGGCAGGCGCCGTGGGCCTGCGCGACGTGCGCTACGGCTACCAGGGCGAGAACCACGTCTTTGCAGAGGCCCGTGGCGAAGCCAACGCGGCCTGGATGCCGAAGGACGAATCCAACCCCTATTTCACCTACGACCCCTCAAAATGCATCGTCTGCTCGCGCTGCGTCCGCGCGTGTGAGGAGGTGCAGGGCACCTTCGCGCTAACCATCGCGGGCCGCGGCTTCGACAGCCGCGTCTCGCCCGGCATGAGCGAAAGCTTCCTTGGCTCCGAATGCGTCTCCTGCGGCGCCTGCGTACAGGCCTGCCCGACCGCGACGCTAACCGAGAAATCCGTGGTCGAGATCGGCCAGCCCGAGCATGCGGTGGTCACGACCTGCGCCTATTGCGGCGTCGGCTGCGCCTTCAAGGCGGAGATGCGCGGCGAGGAACTCGTGCGCATGGTGCCCTACAAGGACGGCAAGGCCAATCGCGGCCACTCCTGCGTCAAGGGCCGCTTTGCCTGGGGCTACACGACCCACAAGGAGCGCATCCTCAAGCCGATGATCCGCGAAAAGATCAGCGAGCCCTGGCGCGAAGTATCATGGGACGAGGCGTTTTCGTTCGCCGCCGCGAAGGTCAAGGCGATCCAGGCCAAGTACGGCCGCGACGCCGTCGGCGGCATCACATCCTCCCGCTGCACCAATGAGGAGACTTATCTGGTGCAGAAGCTGGTCCGCGCTGGTTTCGGCAACAACAATGTCGACACCTGCGCCCGCGTCTGCCACTCGCCGACCGGCTATGGGCTTGCCACCACCTTCGGCACGTCGGCCGGCACCCAGGATTTCGATTCCGTCGAGGATACCGACGTTGTCATGATCATCGGCGCCAACCCGGCGGCGGCGCATCCGGTGTTCGCCTCGCGCCTGAAGAAGCGGCTGCGCCAGGGCGCCAGGCTGATCGTGATCGATCCGCGCCGCACCGAAATGGTGGAATCGGCGCATGTGAAGGCGCTGCATCTGCCGTTGATGCCCGGCACCAATGTCGCCGTGCTCACCGCGATCGCGCATGTCATCGTCACCGAAGGCCTTGTCAACGAAGCCTTCGTTCGCGAGCGGTGCGACTGGAGCGAGTTCGAGGATTGGGCGGCCTTCGTGTCGCTGCCGAAGAACAGCCCGGAAGCCACCGCGGTCGTGACCGGCGTCAACCCGAAGGACCTGCGCGAAGCCGCGCGAATTTACGCCACCTGCGGCAACGGAGCGATCTATTACGGGCTCGGAGTGACCGAGCACAGCCAGGGCTCCACGACGGTGATCGCAATCGCCAACCTCGCGATGGCGACCGGAAATATCGGCCGCTCCGGCGTCGGCGTGAACCCGCTGCGCGGCCAGAACAACGTGCAGGGCTCCTGCGACATGGGCTCGTTCCCGCACGAGCTGCCGGGCTATCGCCATATCGCGGGCGACGCCGTGCGCCGGCAATTCGAGGCGGCCTGGCACGTCAAGCTCAATCCTGAGGCCGGCCTGCGCATTCCCAACATGTTCGACGCCGCCATCGAAGGCACCTTCATGGGCCTCTATGTTCAGGGCGAGGACATTCTGCAATCCGATCCCAACACCAAGCACGTCGTGGCGGCGCTGTCGGCGATGGAATGCGTCATCGTCCACGATCTCTTCCTCAACGAGACCGCGAACTACGCCCACGTCTTCCTGCCGGGCTCGACCTTCCTCGAGAAGGACGGCACCTTCACCAATGCAGAGCGGCGCATCCAGCGCGTGCGCAAGGTGATGACGCCGCGCAATGGGCTTGCGGACTGGGAAGTCACTATCGGGCTAGCCAAGGCCATGGGCTTTGACATGCACTACAGCCATCCGTCCGAGATCATGGACGAAATCGCGGCCTTGACGCCGACCTTCACCGGTGTCTCTTATGCCAAGCTCGAGGAACTCGGCTCGGTGCAGTGGCCCTGCAACGAGAAGGCGCCGGAGGGAACGCCGGTCATGCATATCGACGGTTTCGTCCGCGGCAAGGGCAAGTTTGTCGTTACCGAATACATCGCGACCGACGAGCGCACCGGACCGCGCTTCCCGCTCCTGCTCACCACGGGCCGGATTCTGAGCCAGTACAATGTGGGAGCACAGACCCGCCGCACCGACAACGTGGTGTGGCACAGCGAAGACCGGCTGGAAATTCATCCGCACGATGCCGAGCAGCGTGGCGTGCGTGACGGCGATTGGGTCCGGCTTGCCAGCCGCGCCGGCGAAACCACGTTGCGCGCGCTGATCACCGATCGCGTCGCGCCAGGCGTCGTCTACACCACGTTCCACCATCCGGACACGCAGGCCAACGTCATCACGACAGACTATTCGGATTGGGCAACGAACTGTCCCGAATACAAAGTGACGGCGGTGCAGATCTCGCCCTCCAACGGTCCGACCGATTGGCAGAAATCCTATGACGAGCAGGCGCGCAATTCGCGGCGCATCGCTCCTGTGGTGGAAGCTGCGGAGTAAGCGAATGCACAAGCCGGTACGCACGGTCGATCAGCAGGTCTGGCGGGACGGCGGCCAGCACAACGGTGCGCGCACCATCCCGGAGGAGACCCCGCTTGCACTGACCTACAACGGCGGCACCTACGCCGTAATGATGGGCACGCCGCAAAATCTGACGGATTTTGCGGTCGGCTTCAGCCTGAGCGAAGGCATCGTGCAAAAGCCAGACGAGATCGAGTCGATCGATATCGTCGATCTCGGCGAGGGCATCGAGCTGCGGATGTGGCTGCAGGACGACAAGGCAGCCCGCCTCGGCGAACGGCGGCGGCAGATCGCAGGACCCACCGGCTGCGGCCTGTGTGGCATCGATTCGATCTCGCAGGCGCTGCGGCCCGCCGCCACTGTCCCCCAGGGCCGGCAGTTCTCGCAAGCCGAGGTGATGACGGCGCTGCAAGGCATCGCGCCGCTGCAGGAGATCAACATCGAGACGCGAGCGGTGCACGCGGCCGGCTTCTGGACGCCCACGCACGGTATCGTCGCCTTGCGCGAAGACGTCGGTCGTCACAACGCGCTCGACAAGCTCTGCGGCGCGCTGGCGCGGGCATCCGTGCCGGCCGGCGATGGGCTCGTGCTCTTGACCAGCCGCGTATCGGTCGAGATGGTGCAGAAGGCCGCAAGCCTCGGCGCGCCCGTCATGGTCGCCGTCTCCGCCCCCACTGCGCTTGCGGTCCGGATGGCGGATGCCGCCGGCATCACGCTGATTGCGGTTGCACGGACCGACGGCTTTGAAATCTTCACCCATCCCGGGCGGATTACCGCCAATGTCAGTGCAGAGGAAATCGAAGATGTCGCCTGACCGGCTGATCTACATGGCCAATCAGATCGGCAAGTTCTTCAACAGCCAGGGCCACGACAAGGCCGTGCCAGGCATCGCCGAACATATCCGCAAATTCTGGGACCCGCGAATGCGCTCGGCAATCCTTGCGCATCTGGACCAAGGCGGCGAAGGGCTGGATCCGTTCGTGCGCGATGCGCTCGCGGCGTTGAGGAAGGCTTAGGCCCGTCACCCACGCGCAAACGGCTTTGCCGTTTGTCGCTGGAGACGCCGGGCCACCGGGTCCGCGCGAAGCGCGGCCCGATGACAGGCTCCGCGTCGGCCTCGAAGGGCGACGGCCCGGATCTCGCAGCGGCGCCGTTCATCCTTCGAGATGGCTGCTTCGCAACCTCCTCAGGGATCAGGGCGCGTACTCATAAATTTCGCTCATGTCCGCTTCGCTCCAATAACGACCATTTTTGTGCAGGCGCAGCAGATGACGCTTCGGGTCAAAGAACTAAACCGCTCGCGCGGTAGGCGGCTGCGGCAAGCAGCGCAACCAAGCCGATAGCGCAACGGGGCGTCCTGTCTTGAGATGAGGGGGTTCGCAACCTTCATTCAAACAGGAGCATCCCCATGACCGACGAAGCAGCGAGTCCGTTGCACCGGCGCATGATCGAAGACATGATAGTGCGCAAGTTCGCGCCGAAGACCCAACATGACTATGTGCAAAGGGTCAAGAACTTCGCTGCGTTTCTCGGGCGATCACCGGATACGGCGACCTTCGAGGACGTGCGGCGCTACCAGCTGCATCTGGCGGGGAGCGGCGTTGGCGTGCCGACTATCAACCAGACGGTCTCGACGTTGCGGTTCTTCTTCAAGGTCATGCTCACGCGCCACGAGATCGTCGAGCACATCCATGTCATTCGCGAGCCACGCAAGCTACCGGTCGTCCTCAGCGTAGCGGAAGTGGCGCGGCTGTTATGAGGCCGCGCGGCAGCAGACGGCGGGGCTTTCAGCCTTCACTGCAGTCTTCAACCTTGCCTGCCTCAATTGAGAAGAAGCTAACGCCTTTGACCAAACGCCAGCAGTACGCGCCTGGCACCAAACGGGCCGTTCGCGCCATATAGTCTCCGTATTCCGGAAACATTTGGGACAGCACCAGCTCCTCGTATTTGATGCGCTGAAGTTGGAATGCCCATACGACTCCCAGCAGTAACAGCGCCCATGCTGACAGGTACTGCAGCGCAACTCCAGCGAGGGCGACGATCTCGCCAAGATAAAGTGGATGGCGAACAAAAGCATAGGGCCCCGTAGTTACGAGTCGTCGAGCCTCCGGCAGGAGGCTGATCGAACGCCCGAGAACAAGCACCGCATAAATCGCGAAACCAGTGCCGGCGATAACCAAAAGAAGCGACGCCAGATAAAGCGCATACGAAAGCTCTTGCAGCGGCAGCAGCAAGAAACCGACGCTCAGAAAGCTGCCGACCACGGCAGCAAAGCGTGGATAGAACCCTAGCGCAGCGCGCTGCGGAGTGTAACGCACCGTAAACATCACAACCAACGCCACAAAAAAAACCAGCGTGCTGATATGCGAGATTGTGCTAAGAACGAGAGTCGCGGGGAGCACAGACAGATCGGTCCGGACGAACAGGTTAACCAATGCGATCTGATCAGCCACCAATGGCAGCATGTGCGCTGCGCAAAACAGATCCCAAGCGATGATAGGAGCGGCAACGAATAGATCGTAGAGCTTGGTCTGCCGAAGCGCCTTGAGACGCCCCGTCACCTTGGTGATTTCCATTTAGCGCAACCCCCACCGGCAACGTCGCGGGGGTCCGACAGCGAAAAGACTTGCTCTCTTCTGCAATAACACTCTCCATTGAACGAACTGAGCAGCACCATTAAGTAGACCGCCTTTTGAGTTGGCGCGTCAACATTCAAAGTGAGCGATTTTTGCACCGACGCGGTTCTCGTGAGCGTCGCCTTCGGGTCATTTCCGACGGATTTGGCGGGCTTCGTCGGCTGGTCGATGCCCGCTTGCCCTGAATGAGTCCACGCCCTAGATCACCGCCCCTCGACAATCACCCCGAACAGGCGCCGCACTTCGGCTTGCGTCTCCTTCACGCGCGCCTCCAGCGAGGAGAAATCGGGGGCGTCGCCGGCGCGGGCCATGACGTGCAGGAGGTCGTCGCCTGCAGTCTCCGGATTGAAACGCTCGCTGACGCAGAGCCGCAGGATCTGGGTCAAATCATGATAGAGGCGAACTGCGGCGCGCAGCACCTCGGCGGAGGCGTGCGGCAGCACGCCCAGCTGTTCGGCCTTTTCCAGCACTTCCAGCGTCGAGACGTCGAGAATGTCTGGCCTTTCGTTCGCATGCACGAGCTGCAGATATTGCGCGATGAAGTCGATGTCGAGCGTGCCGCCGGCGGCGTATTTCAGATTCCAGAGATCGTCCTCGCCCTTCTCCTGCGAAATTGCGCGCCGCATATCGGCGACGTCGTGGGCAACGCTTGCCGCATCGCGCGGCCGCGTCAGCGCTGTGCGAATGACCGCTTCGATGCGGGCGCGAAATTCCGGCGAGGCCGAAATCACCCGCGCTCGCGTCAGCGCCATATGCTCCCAGGTCCAGGCCTCGCGCTCCTGGTAGTCGGCAAACGAGGTGATGTGGGACGCCAGCGGCCCGGCGCGGCCCGAGGGACGCAGCCGCATGTCGATCGCGTAGAGCACGCCGTAATTGGTGCGGGTGGTGAAGGCCGAGATCAGTCGCTGGGTGAAGCGCGCGAAATAATGCGCGCCCTGCAGCGACTTCTCGCCATCGGAGTCCGGCTGCTCGGGGTCGAAATCATAGAGCAGGATCAGGTCGAGGTCGGAGGATGCGGTCATTTCCCGGCTGCCCAGCCGGCCCATGGCGAGCACCGCCGTCTCCTGCCCCTTGATGCGGCCGTGCTGGGCGGCGAAGCGATCGGTCACCAGGCCATGCACGGTGTGCACGATGCCTTCCGCGACGTCCGCAAAGGCCGTGCTCGCCTGCTGCGCCGAGACGGTGCCGGAGAGGATGCGCGTGCCGATCAAAAACAGGCTCTCCTGGCCGAACAGGCGCAGGCGATCGAGAAATTCTTCGTAAGCTGTTGCGTCCTTCAGCGTCGCGGCGAGCCGCGTCGACAATTCGCGCTGGTCGGGCATGGCGCCGAAGAAACGCGGATCGATCAGCCCGTCCATCAATTGCGGCTGCCGCGCCAGCATATCGCCGAGCCGGGGCGCGGCACCAAGCACGAGCGCAACCAGTGCAACGAGATCGCGATTCTGGCTGAGCAGCGTGATCAGCCGGCCGCCGCGCTGCAGGGCCTGCAGGAAGCGGTCGAAAGCGGCGACCGCACGGTCCGGCTCGTCGGCATGCGCCAGGCCATCCATCAGCGCCGGCAGAAATTCGGCAAAGGCCGAGCGCGTGGAATCAGTTCGGAACACGCGGTACTCGCCCCTCATCCACTCCTGCACGGTCTCGGCCACCTTGACCGGCGCCTCGAAGCCGAGCGTTGCGAGCTGCTGCAGCAGGCGATGGTCCTCAGGGCCCGCGCCATAATCGACGGGCAGCAGTTTCGCCGTGCCGGTAGGGTCCTCGCCCTCGAACAGCTTGCTGTAGTGGGTCTGGACGATGTTGAGCTGCGTGAGCAGGTCGCCAGCAAAGGCCTCGCGGCTCTCATAGCCGAAGAACTGCGCAAAGCGTTCCACCGCCTCGACCTCCTCAGGGACGTTGTGGGTCTGCTCGTCGGCGACCATCTGCAGGCGATGCTCGACGCGGCGCAGGAATTGATAGGCCGCACTCAGTTCGTTGCGCGCCTCATGGGTGATCCAGTTGCTGCTGGCGAGCACCTCCAGCGCTGCCAGCGTCGGGCGCACCCTGAGCTCCGCATGGCGGCCGCCGGCGATCAATTGCTGGGTCTGCGCGAAGAACTCGATCTCGCGAATGCCGCCGCGGCCGATCTTGACGTTGTGGCCTTCGACGGAGATCTCGCTCTGGCCGCGATAGGTCTGCATCTGCCGCTTCATCTCGTGGACGTCGGCAAGCGCTGCGAAATCGAGATGCTTGCGCCAGACGAAGGGTGAAAGCTCCACCAGCATGGCCCGCCCTGCCGCAAGGTCGCCGGCGCAGGCGCGCGCTTTGATCATCGCCGCGCGCTCCCAGGTCCGCCCCTCGCGCTCGTAATAGTGCAGCGCCGCGTCGGTCGAGATCGCCACCTGCGTCGAGGCCGGATCGGGGCGCAGCCGCAAATCGACCCGGAACACGTAGCCGTCGCTGGTGCGCTGCTGCAACAGCCGCGCCATCGCCTGCGTGACGCGCACGAAAAAGGGCTGCGGCTCGATGTCTCGCGCCAGCGTCGGCGCCTGGGGATCGAAGAACACGATCAGGTCGATATCGCTGGAATAGTTGAGCTCGTCGGCGCCCATCTTGCCCATGGCGAGCACGAACAGGCCACTGCCCTCCTCCGGCCGATCGTGATCGAGGGGCATAAGCCGCCCGCGCACGTGTTCCTGCCGCAACAGATACCGCAGCGCCGCCTGCACCGAAGCCGTCGCAAGCTCGGTTAGCGCCGCGGTCACCCGCATCACCGGCCAGACGCCGCCGATGTCACACAGCGCGATCAGGAGCGCAGCTTCCGCCTTCAGGCGGCGCAACAGCCGCATCACCTCGGTCTCGCCGGGTGCGGCAAAGACCTCCCGGGAGGCGGTGTCGATCAGCGCGGCAAGATGGTGGTCCGGATCGCAGCGGAGCAATCGGACCAGGCGGGCCGCGTCACTGCGAACAAGGTCGAACAGATAGGGCGAGAACGCGGCGATGCCGAGCAGAACCCGTTTCGCGACGGGTGCATCGAGCAGCACGCCGAGCGCGGCCGATTGCGCCGGCTCCAGCTCGGCGAGCCAGTCAGCCAGTCTCTGTTCGGCCTGTTCTGAAGCGGCAATGTGCGGTCCTTCGACGAACCGCGCGGCTAACCACTGCTGGTCCGCATTGCCCGGCGCGGAGGGGGTCATGCCACCTTCTGTGGCACATCCTGCGCTTGAGCTGCAAGCCTCTCACTGGCCCCGCTGCGGGCGGGGATGGCGAGCGTCGCGACCAGCCCGGGGTGGGCATCGCTCAACCTCAGATCGCCGCCATGCAGCGTTGCTACCGCCGAAGCGAGGCTCAGGCCGAGGCCCGAACCGGGCTGGCTGCGGCTCGAATCCAGTCGCACGAAACGCTCGACCGCATGCTTGCGGTCTCCTTCCGGGATTCCGGGGCCGCGGTCGGTGACGCTGAGCAGCACGGTATCGCCCTCGCGCCGTGCTTCGATCATGATCTGCCTCGCGTCGAGGCTGACCACCGCGCCGGGCTGCGGGGCTTGCGCCGGCTTGCCATACTTGATCGCATTCTCGACCAGATTGGCCAACGCCTGGCCGATCAATTCGCGGTTGCCGTGCAGCGGCGCGGGCGCGGTTTTCAGCCGCAGTGTCATGCCGTCGTCTTCGGCGAGCGGCTCATAGAGCTCGTGAATGCCGCTTGCGACATCGGCCGCATCGAAATCGTCCATATTGCCGCGCGCCTGCCCCGACTCGGCCCGCGCAATCATCAGGAGCGCGTTGAAGGTGCGAATGAGCCCGTCGGATTCCTCGATAGTGCGCTCCAGCGCCGCACGATAATCCGCTTCGCAGCTCGATTTGGCGAGCGCCTCCTCGGCGCGGTTGCGCAAGCGTGTCAGCGGCGTCTTCAGATCGTGGGCGATGTTATCGGAAACCTCCTTCAAGCCCTTCATCAGCGCCTCGATGCGCTCGAGCATGGCGTTGAGGTTTTCGGCCAGCCGATCGAGCTCGTCGCCGCTGCGCCCGACCGGCAGCCGCCCGCTGAGGTCGCCCGTCATGATGCGCTGGGTGGTGCCGGTCATCGCATCAATTCGCTGCAGCACCCGCCGCGCGACGAAAATGCCGCCGATGATGCCGAGCACGACGACGACCAGCACCGACCATTGCGCAGCCTTGGCGACGATGACGAACATGCGACGCCGCTCGTCGAGATCGCGGCCGATCAGCAGGCGAAGGCCGTCGGGCAGTTCGACGACGCGCACCAGCGCCCGATGATCGGAGCGGTCCTGATCCTCGAGCCGACGATAAGCGGTCTCGGACCAGCCCTCGGTACCCATCACGCCCGGCGCGAGCGAACCGACATTGCCCGCGATCGCCACGCCGTTCGAGGTGGTGACGAGATAAAGATTTGAGCCTGGCCGCAGCGCGCGGCTTTCGATGTTGAGGACGAGGCCGCGCAGGCCGCGGCGGTTATGGATGTCGGTGATCTCGCCGACTTCCGCATTGACCGTGGTGGTGATCTGCTCGGTGATCAGTCTCCGGGTGTTCCAGGCGAAATAGCCGACCAGGGACGCAGCAAACAGCGCAAACAGAAACAGATAAAACAGCGTCAGCCGAAACGCGGTGGTTCGGACCAGCTTACCGAATGCCGTCACGGATCATGTACCGATTTGGAGTGGATTGCGGGCCATCACGGCCTGTCGCCCGCAGTCAGAAAACTGAATATTTCCAATTGCTTATCTCCATTTCTTATCGTCCTCCATCACCTACCGTCGTCGTCGGGGCGCGAACCTGCACCAGTAAGAAATCGGTAAGTTAGCGGCTTCCAAAGTTTCGGCGAAATGTCTCGCTCGAAACCAAAACCAGTCGATCCGTGACGGCGACCCGTAAGGCGGTCGCGAACGCGCCAACACCGGCTTGT
>JGI12627J18819_10000210_pt1 | contig 19436 bp, 17 predicted proteins | sample TexAe_OM1H0_M2_FD_18819 | JGI IMG/M metagenome (IMG submission 18819)
CAATCAGGTCGCCCCACAACGGTGTTGGCGATTTGTTCCAACCGCCGTCAGGACCTGGGGCCCAAGCCTGCCATCGGGACCGGTCGCCGAAGTTTTCTGGTGCGACCCGATACAGCACCACCGGTTGGCTGCGGTCGAGGTTGTCGGCGACGATGTAAACCCACCCGGTCGTTGACGTGGGCGTCGGTATCGGGTCGTAGTAGCCGCTGATCTGAGACTGCTGGCCGCCCATGTAGGCCGCGTCCCGTGTCGAGCCCGGAAGTGTCTGCCAAAGCCCTTGTGTCGGTTCGGCTTTCACTAAGCGTGAGTTCTGCGGTACCAGGTCTTTGGTGGTGGTGACCAGCAAGTAGTTTTGTCGGTTGATCTGCACAACGCCACCCGGCAACTGCGAATCGCCCACCGGCGTCGGGTCGGCCAGCAGCGGCGATGTTATGCCGGTGACCCCGGTGTAGCGGACTCCGTCCGGGTCGTCGACCGATGACGTGTCAACCCGTAGGGCGATCGGCGAGTAGTAGCCGCCGAAGCCGACGCCCTGGCCGGCGAAGCTGTCGCCGCAGACCTGCACGACGTCGGTGGGGAATTCCATGAACTCGCACAAGTCGGTGGCGCCGATGCCGTAGTCGCGAGTTGGCGTGCCGGTCCCCGCTGTGGGNCCAATCCGCATCACCTGACCCGGNGCCAGCGGATGCAGGACCGGCTCTGGCATCGGGGCCGGCGGATCGGCATGCGNGGGGGAAAAGCCTTGCCGGGTAAGCAGACACGCGACGGCAGCGACCAACAGCGAGCAGCGCGCGATCCGGCGGGAGTCGGCAGGGCTCACCCGCGGATCACAACTCAGAAGCCAGCAGCTCGGCGATCTGAATAGTGTTCAAAGCCGCGCCCTTGCGCAGATTGTCGCCTGAGACGAACAACGCCAAGCCGCGCCCATCGGGCACACCCGGGTCCTGACGGATCCGACCAACCAGTGAGTCGTCGACACCGGCGGCAGCCAGCGGCGTCGGCACGTCAACCAGCTTCACGCCCGGTGCGCCATCGAGGATCTCGCGGGCGCGCTGAGGCGAAAGTGGTTGGGCGAACTCGGCATTGATCGATAGCGAGTGGCCGGTGAAAACCGGGACCCGCACGCAGGTTCCGCTGACCAGCAGGTCCGGAATACCCAGGATCTTGCGGCTTTCGTAGCGCAGCTTCTGGTCCTCGTCGGTCTCACCGGAGTCGTCGTCGACCAGCTTCCCGGCCAACGGGACGACGTTGAACGCGATGGGCGCTACGTAAGCTTTCGGCTCCGGGAAATGCAGCGCGCTGCCGTCGCGCACCAACTCTTCGGCATTGTCGATGACCGCGCGGGACTGCGTCGCGAGTTCCTCCACGCCCACCAGTCCGGTCCCGGAAACGGCTTGATAGCTCGACACCACCATCCGCACCAGCTGAGCCTCGTCGTGCAACACCTTGAGCACCGGCATCCCGGCCATCGTCGTGCAGTTCGGGTTGGCGATGATCCCCTTCGGCCGGTTGCGCGCGGCAGCGAAGTTCACCTCGGAGACCACCAGCGGCACCTGCTCGTCCTTGCGCCACGCCGACGAGTTGTCGATCACCGTCACCCCGGCGGCCGCGAACCGCGGCGCCTGTACCCGCGACATCGTCGCGCCGGCAGAGAACAGTGCGATGTCCAGCCCTGTCGGATCTGCCGTTTCGGCGTCCTCGACCTCGATCTCCTCGCCACGGAAGGCCAGCTTGCGGCCCTGCGAGCGGGATGAGGCGAAAAACCGCACGCTGGTTGCCGGGAAGTCGCGCTCTTCGAGCAACGCGCGCATCACCTGACCCACCTGGCCGGTGGCACCCACGATCCCTATTGATAACCCGGTCGCACCCAATTTAACGTCCCGTCCCCGCATACACCTTGGCTTCCTCGCCGCCGCCGAGGCCGAATGCCTCGTGTAACGCGACAACAGCCTTATCTAGTTCAGTGTCGCGGCACAACACCGAGATCCGGATCTCCGACGTGGAGATCAGGTCGATGTTGACCCCGACGGCGGCGAGCGCCTCGCAGAACGTGGCGGTGACCCCCGGGTGACTGCGCATGCCGGCGCCGATCAGCGACACCTTGCCGATGTGGTCGTCGTAAAGCACTTGGCTGAACCCGATCTCGTCTTTGATCGAATCCAGTTTCTCCACCGCGATCCGGCCGCTGTCGCGCGGGCAGGTGAAGGTGATGTCGGTCTTGCCATTCTCGATCTTGGAGATGTTCTGCAGCACCATGTCGATGTTGACGTCGACGTCGGCGACGGCGCGAAACACCTTGGCGGCGTAGCCCGGATAGTCGGGTATGCCGACGATGGTCACCTTGGCCTCGCTGCGGTCGTGTGCGACGCCGGTCAGAATTGGGTCTTCCATGGCTGTGTCCTCGATCGATCCGGTGACGACGGTGCCTGGCTTGTCCGAGTACGACGACCGGACGTGCACCGGAATGTTGTAGCGGCGTGCGTATTCCACACAGCGCAGCATCAGTACCTTGGCCCCGCAGGCGGCCAGCTCGAGCATCTCCTCGAAGGTGACCGTGTCCAGGTGGCGTGCGTTGGGGACGATCCGCGGGTCCGCGCTGAAGATGCCGTCCACATCGGTATAGATCTCGCAGACGTCGGCGTTCAGGGCTGCGGCCAGCGCGACAGCGGTGGTGTCCGAGCCGCCGCGGCCCAGGGTGGTGACGTCCCTGGTGTCCTGGCTGACGCCCTGGAATCCCGCGACCAGCACGATCAGCCCCTCGTCGAGCGCGGACTGCAGCCGGGTCGGGGTGACGTCGATGATCTTGGCCTTGCCGTGGGCGCCGGTCGTGATGACGCCGGCCTGCGAACCGGTGAACGAGCGGGCTTGAGCACCCAGCGATTCGACGGCCATCGCCACCAGCGCATTGGAGATGCGCTCGCCGGCGGTCAACAGCATGTCCAGCTCGCGGGCAGGCGGTGCCGGGCACACCTGCTGGGCTAACTCCAGCAGACCGTCGGTGGTGTCACCCATCGCCGAGACCACCACGACGACGTCGTTGCCCTGCTTCTTCGCCTCGACGATGCGCTCGGCGACACGGCGGATACGGTCGGCGTCGGCCACCGAAGATCCGCCGTACTTTTGCACGACGAGCGCCACGTCGGTCCTTCCCAGCCTTTCCGGGCTTTTTGAGTCGAAAACAGGATACGTGGATTGATCCGGCGACGACGCTCGCGGGCCAGTCAGCAGATCCGTGCGAACCGCCGACGCGTTGCCGGAATCTGATATCCAATAGTGGCTGGTAAACGCGTAGGAAAGGGTTCGGACACGGTGGCCACAGAGAAATCGGTGTTATGGGGAACCGAACCGGACGAGCATGACTATCCTGCGGCGGCGGACTATCTCGCGCTGGTCGCCAAGCCCGGGCAGGTCAACGAGATCGTGTCGGCGCTGAAGAAGGCCCCGATCGTCTACAAGAAGGCCAAGGATCTGCTACGCGCATCACGCCTGGCGCTGCTGGCAGGGGACGACCCGCATGTGGCTGCCGACCTGGCGAAAATCAAGAAAGGCAAGCAGCTGTCACCGATTCTGGTTGTCCGCGGAGACCTGACCATCGATGTCCCGTTGCAAATTGCCGACGGTTACCACCGGGTGTGCGCGAGTTATCACACCGACGAGAACACCGACATCCCGGTCAAGATCGTCCCGGCCGCGGACTGACCTCCTGGGTTTCAAACACACGTGCCGGAGCGGTAAGCTGCGTCACGTGCAGCGGGTGCTCCTTCTCGGACGCCGCGGCGGGGCCTAATCCAGACCGGCCTCCCGTCGCGGGTGTTCGCGATGCGCCGGTCGCCGCCGTTTATGGCGCCCCTTCCCATTCCCCGGAGCAATCACCGTGATTAGGTCTTCTCAACCGTCGGCGGACTCCCCCGACGTATTCAAGTCCGCTCGAACCATCACCAAACCCGCCGGCCAACCCAACGGCGACCAGCCGGCGTGGAACACCCAACGCGGATCGTCGATGCCGATCGGCCGGTACCGGCCGTTCGCCGACGAGGTCGAGGCCGTTCGGCTGGCCGATCGGGCCTGGCCGGACCGGGTGATCACCCGCGCCCCGCTCTGGTGCGCCGTGGACCTGCGCGACGGCAACCAGGCGCTGATCGACCCGATGAGCCCGGCCCGCAAGCGCCGCATGTTCGACCTGCTGGTCCGGATGGGCTACAAGGAAATCGAGGTCGGGTTCCCGTCGGCGAGCCAGACCGACTTCGACTTCGTCCGCGAGATCATCACCGAGGGCGCCATCCCCGACGACGTAACCATCCAGGTGCTGACCCAGTGCCGTCCGGAGTTGATCGAACGCACTTTCGTCGCATGCGAGGGAGCGCACCGCGCGATCGTGCACTTCTACAACTCGACGTCGATCCTGCAGCGACGCGTCGTCTTCCGGGCCGACCGCGCCGCGGTCCAGGCCATCGCGACCGAGGGCGCGCGCAAGTGTGTCGAGGAAGCCGCCAAGTACCCAGGCACGCAGTGGCGGTTCGAGTACTCACCCGAGTCCTACACCGGTACCGAACTCGAATACGCCAAACAGGTCTGCGACGCCGTCGGCGACATCATCGAGCCCACACCGGACAATCCGATCATCTTCAACCTGCCCGCCACCGTGGAGATGGCCACCCCGAACGTCTACGCCGACTCGATCGAGTGGATGCACCGCAACTTGAAACGGCGTGAGTCCGTCGTCCTTTCGCTGCACCCGCACAACGACCGCGGAACAGCCGTTGCCGCAGCCGAATTGGGTTATCAGGCCGGTGCCGATCGAATCGAGGGCTGCCTGTTCGGTAACGGCGAGCGGACCGGCAACGTCTGCCTGGTGACGCTGGGCCTGAACCTGTTCTCCCGCGGCGTCGACCCGCAGATCGACTTTTCCAACATCGACGAGATCCGCCGCACGGTGGAGTACTGCAACCAGCTGCCGGTCCCCGAACGTCACCCCTACGGCGGGGACTTGGTCTACACCGCGTTCTCCGGCAGCCATCAGGACGCCATCAACAAGGGCTTGGACCAGATGAAGGTCGATGCGGATGCCGCCGATTCCGATGTCGACGACATGCTCTGGCAGGTGCCGTACCTGCCGATCGATCCACGCGACGTCGGGCGGACGTACGAGGCGGTGATCCGGGTCAATTCGCAGTCTGGCAAGGGCGGCGTGGCCTACATCATGAAGGCCGACCACGGCCTGGCGTTGCCGCGACGGCTGCAGATCGAGTTCTCTCAGGTCGTTCAGAAGATCAGTGAGGGCGAGGGTGGCGAGGTCAGTCCCAAGGCGATGTGGGAGGCGTTCTCCGAGGAGTACCTGGCCCGGTGCGGCCGCTGGAGCGGATAAAGCAGCGGGTGGATGCCTCCGAGGAAGACAGCGGCATCACCACGATCGTCGCGACGGTCAAGGTCGACGGCGTCGAGACCGAGATCAGTGGCTCCGGTAACGGACCTCTCGCCGCTTTCGTCGACGCGCTGGGCACCGTCGGGTTCGACGTGGCCGTGCTGGATTACTCAGAGCACGCGATGAGCGCCGGCGAGGAGGCGCAGGCGGCGGCGTACGTGGAGGCTTCGATCGGCGGCCGCACGGTGTGGGGCGTGGGGATCGCGCCGTCAATCACCACCGCGTCGCTGCGTGCCGTGGTTTCGGCGGTGAACCGGGCCGCACGGAATTAATCAGCTGCCGGCAGATTCTGATGTCAGCTCGTGGCAGGCGTGGGTGAGGTTCCGCGGCAATGTGTTTGGCCCCGGTGCTTGCATTCCAGGTGCCAACAGATCGTGGGCGGCGTTGAAGGGTAGGGATATCTGGCGCGCGGAGAGCAGTGATCCCATGGCGTCGCCCGTAACCGGGCGCGAGAGCAGCAAACCTTGGCCACGGCTGCACCCATGCTGTAGCAACGTCATGGCTGCGATCGGGGTCTCGACGCCCTCGGCGGTCAACTGCAAACCGACTGCATCGGCGAGCCCGATAATTGCCTGCACGACTGCCAGATCGGCCGCACTGGTACCGAGGTCACGGATGAATCCCGCGCTGATCTTGAGCAGATCGACTGGGAGCGATTTCAGCTGCCCCAAAACGACGTCACCGGAACCGAAGTCGTCAATGGCGATCTGGACGCCGACGTCCTTCAGCATCGCGAGGGTGGTGTGGGTGTTCTCGACGTCGCGCACCATCACGCGCTCGCAGATCTCCAGACACAACGATCCTGCGTCGATGCCGAATTCGTCCATGGTCGCGGCCACGCCGCGGGCGAAACCGTCGCTGGCCAATAGCGCCGATGAGACATTGAGGCGCAACGTGATCTCTTGATCGATGCCATCCGACCGCCACCGTCTGAAGTCGCCGCAGGCGCGCCGCATGACCCATCGACCCAACCGCCCGGCGAGACTGATCGATTGGGGGGCGCCGTTTAACGCATCCACCGGCAGCAGCCCAAGAGTCGGCTGCTCCCAGCACGGCAGCGCTTCGACCGCCAGTATTTCACCGGTGCGCAGGTCGATTTCGGGCAGATACTGCAGCACCAGCGCGTCGCTGTCGGCAGGAGAATGGAGCGCGCTGCCGTTTCGAGACGCAGCCAGCATCGGTACGCCGTGATTGAACACGGCGACAGCGTTGCCGCCTTTGCGCTTAACCGCCAGAGCGGCCTGATCGGCCCGGTGCAGTAGTTCATCACCGGCGTCGACCCCGGGCACGCCCGCTGCCACCCCGATGCTGAGGGTGCGGGTGACCAGGTCTCCGCCGATGCGGACCGGGTCACACATCGTGGTCAGAAGCGTGTGCGCCAAGTCTTCCGCATCTTCAGCCGACATCGTCGCTTTGGGAATGACGACGAATTCATCGCCGCCGACGCGGGCGATCAGGGCGTCGCGGCCGACTTTGGCGCCGAGCCGTTGTGCGCAGGCCCGGATGATCATATCGCCGGCGGCATGACCGAGGTGATCGTTGATGGTCTTCAGCCGGTCCAAATCGATGTAGAGCGCTGCGACGGGACCGGGTTGTCCCATTCGCAGTCTGCGACCAATTTCCGCGGCCAGCGCTCGACGATTGTGCAGACCGGTCAATTCGTCGTGCTCGGCCAGCCGGTGCAGGCGGCTCTCCGCGGCGATACGGCCCTGCAGCTGTGCAAACAACGACGCAACCACCCCGAGTACATCAAGTTCTTCGGGTGTCCAGCGTTCGCCGCCCCATCTGGTCAAGCCGAGGACGCCCGTGGTCACGGTCCCCCAGAGCAGCGGCGCGACCGCCGTCACCGGCGCTCGGCCGAGGCGAGCCGCGAGCCGGCCGGAGTGACCAAGCTTTGCTGTGTCCGCCGCGATAACCGTCGGCGCTTTAAGTTCCTCGGCTACCACGCCGTCGGCGTCGGCGAAAGGAATGTTCGCCAGCGCGTCCGGGTCGGGGACCGCATACCGCGGCGGCCATTCGGCGATCAGTGTCGAAGCCCGAAGGCTGTGATCGTTGTGACGCAAAAACGCGGCGTCGGCCTCGAACTGCTCAACGAGCTGCGCGAGCAGCCGTTCGCATATCCCCGGCGCGGAGAACGCGCTGGCCGCCTTCATTTGGGCGACTACCCCGGCGATGATGCCGAGGGAACGGTCAGCCACGGTTCCCTCCATACGTGGAGTAAGCCCCCGGTATGTGGAATTAGCCCCTGGTGCAAGTACGGTCACCGCGCGGCCGATGCATGGTGATCCCGTGGCCCGGCCATCGCGACTTTGCGGTAGTGGCCTGCCAACTAAAGGCCGGGCGCGATCTGAGTGTAAACGCATGTGCGGCGTCAAATGTGGGAAACCTGATAAATAACTTATAGTTCGCCTAGACAACGCTTATGCGTGGCTGGCATTTAGCCGTCGAGCAGGCCCGATAACGATCTACCACCGCCGCTGGCCTCAGGCCGTGACCTTGGCCAGCAACATGCCCGCCAAGGTCTGGGCCTGCACGCAGCTGTCGGCGCCGACGGTCAGATAAATCCAGCCCTTGAGCACGTCGACGGTCGCGGGGGGAGCCACAAAGCAGAACGCCTGTTCGCCAAGTCCCGGGATGTTCTGAACCTGGCCGGCGGTCTGCTTGTTGGTGGCGAATCCCTTCGCCTGCGAATTGAGACACTGCTCGTCGGGCGGCTGGCCGTCTTTGCAATACAGGTCGTTCCAATAGAGCTTGAAGCTGACGTCGTTGCCGGCCGACGGCACCGCGGCACACTGCGCTTCACTTGGCGACTGTGAGCCCTCCGGCGCGGGAAACGACCTGCCCATCACTTGGCTGATGTCGGCCCCGCTCAACAAGCCGCAGAAATTCGCGGGAATATGCACACTGCCGCCCTTCGGGGCTGAGCCGCCGGCGCCGCTGCCGTGTGAACCGCCCCCGCACGCCGCCGTCATCACCGCGGCGGCCACCACCGCGCACGTCGCTGCCCGCATGCTCAATATCATCGCCGACTTGCTCTGGCCCGACCACCGCTGTGGGTCGCCGCACGGCTCAGAAGAGCGCGAACTGCTCGCCCGCGCACGCCACGTCGACGATGCCGTCGACACCGGTGCCGTCCACCACGGACCCGACGCAATCCATGAACTTCGCGTCGGAAACCATTGGCACTCCGAGCTCGTGAGCCAGATGGCCCTTGCCCTGAGCCGGACGGTGCTCGTTGCAGATCACCAAGGAGGTTTCCCGGTCGACCGCGTCGGCATAAGCCAAGCCGGCGTGCAGGATTCGCTCGACCAGCTCCTCATGGGTCCGCTTGACCTCGGCTGCCAGCGCGACCCGCATGCCCTGCACCAGCGGCCCGCCGCGGACGTAAGGACCCGGGTTGAGGTACGGGCACGGCATCCGGGAAGCCAGCACCTTCAGCGGCCTCAACTCGTCGTGGGTGACGCGGCCGCTGGGCCAGTGCCGGCGGGTGACCGGTCGCACCGGCAGCCAGACGTCACGTTCACGGGCCCGCTGCAGCGCGGCCGCCAGCACGTTGGTCAGCACAACCGCATCATCGAAGGCGTCGTGTGCGCGCCGCTGCGTCACACCCCAGTGCGCGGCCAGCGTCTCCAACCGCAGGTTGTCGATGCCCAGTTCCAGCCGTCGGGCCAACTCCACCGTGCACATGACGCTGTCGATCGGCAGCTCGACTTCGGCCATCTCGGCCTCCGCGGTCAGGAAGCCATAGTCGAATGCGACGTTGTGCGCGACCAGCGTGCGCCCTCGCACAAGTTCGACCACGTCGCCGACGATGTCGCTGAACTGCGGCTGATCCTCGAGCATCTCGGCGGTCAGCCCGTGGATGTGGGTGGGTCCGGGATCCACTCCCGGATTGAGCAGGCTGACCACGGACTGCTCGACGTGGCCTTCGGCGTCGAGCGCGAGTACCGCGAGGCTGATGACGCGGGCGCTGCCGGGCCGGAAGCCGGAGGTCTCGACGTCGATGACGGCCCATCCCGACTCGGGCTCAGTGGCCGGCCGACCCCAGGGCATCACCGGAATGTCGGGCATGAATGCAGGATTTCACGTCGAGCCGACATCGCCGGGTCGCTGCGCGCCGTGTCGTGCAGTCTTCGCCCAACGAGGCCGACCCGCTGCGCTGGAGAAAAGCGCCGAGCTTGCGATCGCCCTTCAACGAGGCCGACCCGCTGCGCTCGGAAAAGCGCCGAGCTTGCGATCGCCCTTAAACTTCCCGGGTGATCAACGCCCGAGGCCGTCTCGCCCTCGCCGCCGGAGCCGGTGCGCGATGGGCCTCCCGGGTGACCGGTCGGGGGGCGGGCGCGATGATCGGCGGCCTGGTGGCGATGACCCTGGATCGGTCGATTCTGCGTCAGCTCGGTACCGGCCGGCGCTCTGTCGTCGTCACCGGAACCAACGGCAAGTCGACGACGACCCGGATGACCGCAGCCGCCCTGCGCACACTGGGCGGCGTGGCCACCAACGCCGAGGGCGCGAACATGGACGCCGGTCTGGTGGCCGCACTCGCCGCTGACCGCGACGCCGCGCTTGCGGTCCTCGAGGTCGACGAAATGCATGTACCGCATGTCTTAGATGCGGTACAAGCCGCCGTGGTCATTTTGCTCAACCTGTCCCGCGACCAGCTGGACCGGGTCGGCGAGATCAACGTGATCGAGCGCAGGCTGCGGGCCGGGCTGGCCGCACACCCGCAGGTGGTCGTCGTCGCCAACTGTGACGACGTGTTGATGACCTCGGCCGCTTATGACCACGCCAACGTGGTCTGGGTGGCGGCGGGCGGCAGTTGGGCGGCCGACTCGGTCAGCTGTCCGCGCAGCGGCGAGGTGATCATCCGCGAGCAGGGCCACTGGTATTCCACCGGAGCTGACTTCAAACGGCCCAGCCCGCAGTGGTGGTTCGACGACGACACGCTCTATGGGCCCGACGGGCTGGCGCTGCCGATGCGACTGGCGCTACCCGGCGCGGTGAATCGGGGAAACGCCGCCCAGGCCGTGGCGGCGGCCGTCGCACTGGGCGCCGATCCGGCAGCCGCGGTCGCCGCCGTGTCCGGGGTCGACGAAGTTGCCGGGCGCTACCGGACCATCCCTGTCGGCGCGCACACCGTGCGAATGCTGTTGGCCAAGAACCCCGCCGGCTGGCAGGAGGCCCTGTCGATGGTGGACAAAAATGCCGCCGGGGTGGTGATCTCGGTCAACGGTCAGGTCCCCGACGGCGAAGATCTGTCCTGGCTGTGGGATGTGCGTTTTGAGCACTTCGAAACGACGGCGGTGGTGGCCGCGGGCGAACGCGGCACCGACCTTGCCGTGCGACTGGGGTACGCCGGCGTGGAGCACACCCTGGTGCCCGACACGCTGGCGGCCATCGCGTCGTGTCCGCCCGGGCCGGTGGAGGTCGTCGCCAATTACACCGCGTTCCTGCAGTTGCAGCGCAGATTGGCTCGCCATGGCTGACTCGACGGTCCGGATCGGGCTGGTGCTGCCCGACGTGATGGGCACCTACGGCGACGGCGGGAATGCGACAGTGCTGCGGCAACGGCTGCGTTTGCGGGGCATCGCCGCGGAGATCGTCGAGATCACGCTGGCCGACGTGGTGCCCGACAGCCTCGACCTGTACACGTTGGGCGGGGCCGAGGACTACGCGCAGCGGTTGGCAACCAAGCATCTGATCCAGTACTCGGGATTGCAGCGCGCGGCGGCCCGCGGCGCGCCGGTGCTGGCGATCTGCGCGGCCATCCAGGTGCTCGGTCACTGGTACGAGACGTCGTCGGGCGAACGCGTCGACGGCGTGGGTCTGCTCGACGTGACGACGTCCCCGCAGACCGCTCGAACCATCGGAGAGGTGGTCAGCACCCCGCTGCTGGCCGGTTTGTCGCAGCCGTTGACCGGTTTTGAGAATCACCGCGGCGGAACGGTCCTCGGCGAGGCCGCGTCGCCGCTGGGCGCCGTCAAGAAGGGCGCAGGCAACCGGGCCGGCGACGGCTTCGACGGCGCGTTGCAGGGCAGTGTGATCGCCACCTACATGCACGGGCCCTGCTTGGCCCGTAATCCGGAGCTGGCCGACCTGCTGCTGGGCAAGGTGGTGGGCGAGCTGGCGCCGCTGGAGCTGCCCGAGGTGGACTTGTTGCGCCGCGAGCGGCTGCGGGCCTAGCGGCCTTCGTCACACCAGCCTCCTGCGTCACTCGGTCAGGGGATAGTGCCTCTTTCGGTTTGAGTGCACATGCGATATCAGGACCAGATTGTCGGCGCAGTGATATCGCCGGTGGTGCCGTATTGCGACATCGCCTATTGGGTTGGTCTCGGTACTGAAGTTACCCGTGTGACTCAGGCCGAGTCAGGCCATCGCGCGGCGCCCGGTCAGCGCACGGCCCAGGGTCAGCTCGTCGGCGAATTCCAGGTCGCCGCCCATCGGCAGCCCGGAAGCGATTCGGGTGACGGTCAGCCCGGGAATGTCGCGCAACATCCGCACCAGGTAAGTGGCGGTCGCCTCGCCTTCGGTGTTGGGGTCGGTGGCGATGATGACCTCGGTGATGTCGACGCCGTCGACCTGCTGACCGATCCGGTTGAGCAGCTCGCGGATCCGCAGCTGCTCGGGACCGACACCGGACAGCGGATCCAGTGCGCCGCCGAGAACGTGGTAGCGGCCGCGGAATTCGCGAGTGCGCTCGACGGCCTGGACGTCCTTGGGCTCCTCGACAACGCAAACCTGCGAGCCGTCGCGGCGGGGGTCGGCGCAGATGCGGCAGCGCTCGTCGTCGGAGACGTTGCCGCACACCGCGCAAAACTGCACACCGTCGCGGACCTTGGCCAGCACCGCGGTGAGCCGGTCGATGTCAGGCGGTTCGACGGACAGCAGATGAAAGGCGATGCGCTGCGCGCTCTTCGGCCCGATACCCGGCAGCTTGCCGAGCTCGTCGATCAGATCCTGGACCGGTCCCTCAAACATGTCGGTGCAGAATCAGGACTGCGGGATGCCCAGCGCGCCGCCCATGCCACCGGCCAGCGGACCCAGCTGCTCCTGCGCCATCGTGGTGACCTGGTGGGAGGCGTCGGCGAGCGCGCCAACGATCAAGTCCTGCAACGTCTCGACGTCGTCCGGGTCGACGACCTTAGGGTCGATCTTCACCGCTACGACCTCGCCACTGCCCTTGGCAGTGACCTCCACCAGACCGCCGCCGGCCTTACCCTGCACCTCGGCGTTGGCGAGTCGCTGCTGGGCAGCCATCAGCTGTTGCTGCATCTGCTGTGCCTGAGCGAGCAACGCCGACATGTCGGGCGGGCCTCCGGGCTGCATGACGGTCCCCTTGCATCTTGGTCTCGACTTGGTTGCGCCTACACCTTGCGGGCGGTTCGAAGCTTCAAGCCTAGACGGCGCCGGGCTAACGTGGCGCACGTGCGCGTCCTACATAATTTGTGTTGCCTGCGTGTCGGGGCCCCTGCAGCGTTAGCGGCCATCGCCATCCTCACTGTCGTCACCGCCGCACCGACGCCGACGGCCCCGAAAGCCGTCGCAGCCCCCGGCAACATCGCCGGGATGATCGTGTTCCTCGACCCCGGTCATAACGGCGCCAACGACGCATCGATCGGCCGCCAGGTGCCCACCGGCCGCGGCGGCACCAAGGACTGTCAGGCCAGCGGGACCACGACGAATGACGGCTACCCGGAGCACACCTTCACCTGGGACACCACGTTGCGCATCCGCGCGGAACTCACGCACTGGGCGCACGGACGGCGATGTCGCGGGGCGACGACAGCACCGTGGGCCCTTGCGTCGACCAGCGCGCCGCGATGGCCAACGCCTTACACCCGAACGCGGTCGTCAGCATCCACGCCGATGGCGGTCCNCCGAACGGGCGCGGATTCCACGTGAACTACTCCGCGCCGCCGCTCAACCAGGCGCAGGCGGGCCCGTCGGTGCAGCTTGCCCGGGTCATGCGCGACCAGATCCAGGCGTCGGGTATCCCGCCGGCCAACTACATCGGCCAGGGCGGACTTTACGGGCGTTCGGACCTGGCCGGCCTGAACCTCGCGCAGTATCCATCGGTCCTGGTCGAGTGCGGCAACATGAAAAACCCGGCCGATTCAGCGCAGATGGAGTCCCCGGAGGGCAGGCAGAAGTATGCCGACGCCGTGGTCAAGGGCATCGCCGCCTACCTGGGCAGCCAAGGTCAGGCGGGCTAGCTCTCCAGCTCCTTCTTAAGGTTGGCCAGCACCTCACCCTGGATCCTTTTCAGTCCCAGCGGCGCGAACATCTTCTCGAAGAATCCCTTCACGCCACCCGCTCCTGTCCACGTGGTCGTGACCGTGACGCTCGAACCCGGTCCGGCGGGAGCCACCGTCCAGTTGGTGATCATCGTTGAGTTGGCGTCCTTCTCGATGACCGCGTGACCGGCGACGTCGACGTTGGCCCGGACATCACGGACGCGGGATTTAGTCGCCTGCAGCTTCCAGCTGGCGACGGTTCCCTGCCCCTGCCCACCTTCCAGCACCTGATAGTCGCGGTAGTGCGACGACAGGATTTTGGGGCGGACTCCTCTGTAGTCGCCGACGGCCGACAGCACTGTCGTGGGCTCAGCGTTGATCAAGATCGTGCTGGCTGCACTGACGTGTCCCATTAGGCAAACTCCTCTGCGCGGGGTGTGACGGCACCGCGCCTGGGTGCGGTGTCCCTGCACGGGCTGCTGTCGGGGACTAGCGTATATGTGGTGCCTGTCCCTGCATCCGCACCGGCGGCCCATGTGGCGGGCGTCGAGCGAATGTTGGCGAGCTATCGTTCGATTCCCGCGACGGCGGCCGTCCGCCTCGCCAAACCCACCTCCAATTTGTTTCGCGCCCGCACGAAACGCGATGCGCCCGGGCTGGACACGTCGGGGCTGACCGACGTCATATCGGTCGACCCCGAGTCTCACACCGCCGATGTGGCCGGCATGTGCACATACGAAAACCTTTTGGCCGCGACCCTGCCTTATGGTCTATCGCCTCTGGTCGTCCCCCAGCTCAAGACCATCACACTGGGCGGGGCGGTCACCGGGTTGGGCATCGAGTCAGCCTCATTTCGCAACGGCCTGCCGCACGAATCGGTGTTGGAGATGGACATCCTCACCGGCACAGGCGAATTGCTCACCGTCTCACCCCAGCAGCACCCCGACCTCTATCGTACATTTCCGAATTCCTATGGCACCCTTGGCTATTCGACCAGGATTCGCATCGAGCTGGAGCAAACCAAGCCGTTCGTGGCACTGCGTCATGTGCGGTTCGACTCGCTGACCGAACTGGTGGCAGCGATCGACCGCATCATCGAAACCGGTGGCTTCGACGGCGTGCCGGTCGACTACCTCGACGGAGTGGTCTTCGGCGCCGAGGAGAGCTACCTGTGCGTCGGCGTGCGTACCACCACCCCCGGCCCGGTCAGCGATTACACCGGACAGGACATCTACTACCGGTCCATTCAGCATGACGCCGGCGTCAAAGAAGACCGGCTGACGATGCACGATTATTTCTGGCGGTGGGACACCGATTGGTTCTGGTGCTCAAGCTCTTTCGGGGCGCAGAACCCCCGGTTGCGTCGTTGGTGGCCCCGGCGCTATCGGCGCAGCAACATGTACTGGAAGTTGGTGGCACTCGACCAGCGTTTCGGTATCGCCGACCGGATCGAGAAGCGCAATGGTCGTCCGCCCCGCGAACGGGTGGTCCAGGATATCGAGGTGCCGATCGAGCGCACCGCCGAATTTCTCAGGTGGTTCCTCACTCATGTGCCGATCACGCCGGTTTGGTTGTGCCCGTTGCGATTGCGCGACCAGGATTGCTGGCCGCTGTATCCGATCCGACCCGGATCGACCTACGTCAATGTCGGGTTCTGGTCTTCGGTTCCGGTCGGCGCGACCGAGGGCGCGATGAACCGGTTGATAGAGGCGAAGGTCGGTTCGCTCGATGGCCACAAGTCGCTGTATTCCGATTCTTATTACAGCCGTGATGAATTCGACGAGCTCTATGGCGGAGAAACGTACAAAACCGTTAAGAAGGCCTACGATCCGGATTCGCGACTTCTTGACCTTTACGCAAAGGCGGTGCAACGACGATGACCACCATCAAAGAATCCGCTACTACCACGACAGGCAAGTTGAGCCTCGCCGAGGTCTTGGCGATCGTCACGGGCGGCGCCAAAGGGTCGCTACGGTTCACCGCGTACGACGGCAGCAGCGCCGGACCGGAAACCGCCGTGCTCGGAATGGATCTGCTGACGCCTCGAGGCACCACCTATCTGGCTACCGCCCCGGGCGAACTCGGGCTGGCCCGTGCCTACGTCTCCGGAGACATCGAGGCGCGCGGGGTGCCTCCTGGCGATCCGTACGAGTTGCTCAAGCTGCTGGCCGACAAGGTCGAGTTCGGCAGGCCTTCGGCCCGGCTGCTGGCCAGCATCATCCGCTCGGTCGGCATCGAACATCTGGTGCCGGCACCGCCCCCGCCGCAGGAGGCGCTACCCCGCTGGCGGCGGATCGCCGAAGGCATGCGGCACAGCAAGACTCGTGACGCCGAGGCCATTCATCACCACTACGACGTCTCCAACACCTTCTACGAGTGGGTACTGGGTCCGTCGATGACGTATACCTGCGCGGTCTACCCCTATCCCGAAGCGACNCTGGAAGAGGCGCAGGACAACAAGTACCGGCTGATCTTCGAAAAGCTGCGACTGCAACCGGGCGATCGTCTGCTCGACGTCGGCTGCGGNTGGGGCGGGATGGTCCGCTATGCCGCGCGCCGCGGTGTGCGGGCGATCGGAGCCACCCTGTCAGCCGAACAGGCAGCCTGGGCGCAAAGTGCGATCGCAGCCGAGGGGCTGACGAGTCTGGCCGAGGTGCGTCACTCCGACTACCGCGACGTCCGCGAGAACGGCTTCGACGCGGTCTCGTCAATCGGATTGACCGAGCACATCGGCGTCAAGAACTATCCGTCGTACTTTGCGTTCCTCGAGTCCAAGTTGCGCACCGGGGGCCTGCTGCTCAATCACTGCATCACCCGCAACAACAACAAGTCGAACTACCGCGCCAGCAGTTTCACAGATCGTTACGTCTTTCCGGACGGGGAGCTGACCGGCTCGGGACGGATCACGTCAGAGATCGAAAATTCGGGTCTCGAGGTGCTTCATGCGGAGAACTTCCGGACGCACTATGCGATGACGCTGCGTGACTGGTGCCGCAACCTGGTCACGCATTGGGACGAGGCGGTCGACGAGGTCGGTCTGGCCAAGGCGAAAATATGGGGCCTGTACATGGCAGCGTCTCGAGTAGCGTTCGAGCACAACAACATTCAGTTGCATCACGTTTTGGCGGCCAAGCTCGATCCGCGCGGCACCGACGGCCTGCCACTGCGCCCGTGGTGGCAGCCCTAGTCCTTAACCGTGCCGGTGCATGTCGCCTGCAAGGTGCTCGGCCCGAAGGTCGGTGTGGGTTGCGAATCGCTGCGCCGGTTCCTGATTAGACCTGGAGTGGGGCGTTCAGGAACTTGACGACTACCTAATCAGCGCCGAAAGTCCGAAAATAGCTGCCATGGCCATTCTCGAGACTCCCGCACAATTCCTGACCGCGCTCGGGAACAACCCTTTCTCGGCCGATCCGCTCGCCGACCTCGCCCGTGCGGGCTATAAGCTGAGCCCGCAGTTGCAAAGCCAGCTTGATTCCGGGCTCAAAGACAAAAAACTAGCGCGCCCCCCGGCCGGAGTAACTGCCGCCGACTTCAAAGGCAAGCTCACCTTTCAGCAGACCCCGCGTATTACGCCGAGCATTTCGCCCGCCCCTGGCAACTACGATGTGCTCGCCGGACTCACCTTCACCGTCGCAAATACCGCTCTCGACGCCGTCTACCAAAGCGGAACGATCCCGCACGAGATCGCCCTCGACCAGTCACTTTCCGCCGGCGACCTCGCTGCGCTGAGCGGTCTCTTCAAGGGAGTCACCGGCGGCCAACTGAGTCGGCTGCACATCACTTCCTCGCCGACCCTCACCGGCACGACTGACGGCAGCGCCGTGGTCGCCCTCCTCATACCCATCCAGCTCGACTGGATTCAGTTTCAAAGGTTGTCCACTGGAGTAACGATCGCCAGGCTCATCACCACCGCCGTCGGCACAATGCAACTGACGATGACGCTCGTAGCGAACGTCGTCCCCCGCCCCGATCCCGAGTATTCCACCATGACCATCGGAGTCCAGCTCAACACCGAAGTGACGTCGGCCGCCGATAGTCCCAGGCTGACCCTCGCTCCCGACTCTCCCGTCCAATTGAGCGACCCGGCGCCGCCTGACCAGATCGACGGAACTGCCGTTCTCATTCAGAACGCCCTCGCGCAAGAACTCGGAAACAGCTTGACCGTTTCCATGAGCCCGGTTTTCAACTTGCCCATCGGCAGCTTGGAGCTGTCTCACGCCGATATCGTGTCGAACGCCGGAATGCTCCTATTGGGCCTGCAAATAGCGGGTACGGGTACGACCGGCGCGACCAATCCCAGCCAGCTTGTCAGCCTACTACCCTCTGATGGCTCGAATCTTTACCTGAAGATCCAGGATTCGGTGGCCAACGCCCTCCTGCAGAGCGCCATCCAGAGTGGACAGATGACCGCTATCGCCAGGCAGCAGAACAGCAACGCGGTCATCGATTCAGGCGGCGCCCGGTTTCAAAACGACGAGTTCGTGGCGCAGGTCAACGGCAGGCTGGTCGACGAATGCCCGTTCTGGGTGGATCTCGATTTCATCGACACCCGCACCGTTTCGCTCAAACTGGAGGGCGGCTCACTCGTGATCAGTCAGCACGATGATCAGAGCATCGCCGACTTGCATAATCTCGTGTGTCTTCTGACCACGCTCGGCCTGGTCGGGCTGGCCGTTCTCGCGGGAGTCATCTTTGGCGGTGTGTTGGGCGGAATCCTCGGTGGAATCATCGGATTCGCCCTCAGCGACATCGGTCAGCTCACACTCAGCCAGCTCAGCGATCTCATCGAAGGCAGTGGAGGCGGCCCCGACTCCACCGTCGTTGACCTCACCCAGCCGATTCCCGATTCGGATTTCCTGCCGACCCTCAGTGGCGGCTTTTTTCAGATCGTGGACGGTGGACTGCTGATCGGCGCCGTCGCCGGCACGCGGCCCGATGACATCAACACGATCATCTACGTCCGCTTCCTCGTACCCGCAGGCGGGATTGTCGTCACCGCCACGAAGCCGCTCTCGGACGTGAAGGTCGAGCTGATGGTCCAGGACGTGCCGCCGCCGGTATCCCCGCAGGTACCCCCGAATACATCGACTGGAACCGGAAAGCATCAAGTCACCAAGACCTACACGTTCGTGCCACCCACCTCGGATCAGCAGCTTGGCGTTGGACAGACGGACATGAATGGAGTCGTTCGCTTTGGGCTCCTTGCGAACCAGCTCGTGACTACCGCTGGAATGATCAAAGAAGAAGAGACCGCCTACGACGCGGATGCGCTGCGCTTCATCACCACCACCACGCTAACGCCGGTTCTGAACGACACGCCCGATCTCTATTTCCGCGTGACCATGCCCGACGGAAGCGTCGTCGATACGCGCCAACTCCCCGGCGGCTTGATGGCGAACTTTGTTTCAGCGCGGGTAGGAACGCTCCAAAAGCCGCTCACATTCACCTTCGGTCCCACGGTCGTTGGAAATCTGTGAGCAACTACCACCTGATCCTCGCGAGGAATACCTCAACCGTTGTCGATGCGGCGCGCGCCCAGTTCGTTCTGCAGCAGCTCTAAGGCCGCCTCTTCGGGGTCGCGGCGCGGCGCCGAGGAGTCGTCCTGACTCGCCTCGGCCAACATGCTTTCCTCTTCGGCCCGCTGATCGGAATCATCGTCGGCGGCAGCTTCCGTCGGCGGTGATGGAGGCGGAATCCGCCGGGCCGGCGAACGCTCGGCCGGACGCGCCGGCACCGGCGGTTCTTCGGTTGCCGTCAGGGTGGGCGCGCCGGCTTCACAT
>JGI12627J18819_10000211_pt1 | contig 19399 bp, 18 predicted proteins | sample TexAe_OM1H0_M2_FD_18819 | JGI IMG/M metagenome (IMG submission 18819)
CCAGCGCAACATCATTGCGCGCCGGCTGCTGGATCTGGGCAAGGAGTGAGCGTGGACAGCGAATCCTTGCAGCTGCTCGAAGACGGCTTGCGTAAGACGATGACGACGGTGTCGGGCCAGCAACTCGACGCCGCCCTAGCCGAGCTGGGCTGGCTCGAGATGCTGGACGAAATGCCGGAATCCGCAGTCCCTTTGGTATTTCGGTTGCTTGGCGAGACGGGTGCTCATGCCCCGGTGCTCAACGACGTCGTGCTACGTGCGGCCGGTCGTGAAGGCGGCGGCACGGTGCCGATGCGATACACGGGTGGCTCCTGGGTTGTTTGGGCTCGTACCGGCGAGCCGAGCTCGGTGCTCGGCGACGATTTGCCGATACACCCTGTGCCTGAGGGTGACTCGACGCCTATCGCGCCGGGACGGCACGCGGTCGGTTGGTGGCTTGTGGGCGCCGGCCGCGCAATGTTGTCGCTCGCGCGCCAGCACGCCTTGGACCGCCGCCAGTTTGGTCGCCCCGTCGCATCGTTTCAGGCGATCCGGCATCGGCTGGCCGAGACGCTGGTCGCCATCGAAGGCGCGGAGGCCACCCTGCAGGCCGCTGCGGCCCAACCTGACGAGCTGAGCTTTCTGCTCGCCAAGGCCGCCGCAGGCCAGGCCGCGTTGACCGCTGCGCGCCACTGTCAGCAGGTCCTCGGCGGGATCGGTTTCACCGCCGAGCATGACTTGCAGCGTCACGTCAAGCGTGTGTTGGTCCTGGACGGCCTGCTCGGTAGCTCACGCGAATTGACCCGAGAAGCCGGCGTGACGTTGCGCGACAAGGGATTTGCGCCGCGTTTGGTGCAGCTCTAGTTCCGCGGCAGGGCGAGTATTCGCTGAGCGATGATGTTCCGCTGAATTTCGGACGTGCCACCGGCGATGGTTGCGGCGAAGCTACGGAAGTAGCGATCAAACCAGCTGCCGTAGTGGGAATCCAAGTTCAACGGCGCATACGGGCCGGTGACGGCGGGGTGCATCAGCCCGTCGACACTCGCGGCGGCCAGCACGTGTTCGGTCGCGGTCTGCACCGCTTCGGACCCGAGCAACTTGAGCACCGACTGGGCCGGCACATCTTCTTCACCACGGGCGGCACGCGCCAGCACCACCGAACCTAGCAATCGCAGCGCCTCGCAATCCATCACCAGCGTGGCGTAGCGATCACGTTCCAGTTCATCGGTCGGCCGGAAATCCTCAGTCATTTCCCGCAATTGGTCGGCGTAGCCCATCCAGAGCATGGTGCGCTCGTGGCCCAGCGACCCGGTGGCGACTCGCCACCCTTGGTTGATTTCTCCGACCAGATTTTCCGTCGGCACGTGAACATCGGTGAAGAACACCTCGTTGAAATCCTGGTCGTCGAGACCAGACGCCGACGCAAAAGGGCGGCGCGCGACACCGGGACTGTCGGTCGGGATCAGCAGCACGCTGATCCCCTTGTGTTTAGCAGCATCGGGATCGGTGCGCACGAATGTCAGCAGCACATCCGCATGGTGGGCGCCTGAGGTCCAGACTTTCTGCCCGTTGACCACAAAGTCGTTGCCGTCGAGTACCGCGCGGGTGCGCAGCGATGCCAGATCCGAACCGGCGCCCGGTTCGCTCATTCCCAGCGACGCGGTGATCTCGGCCCGCAAAATCGGCACTGCCCAGCGCCGCTTCTGTTCCGGCGTCCCGAACGACAGGAGCGACGCAGCGATGATCCCGACGCCCTGCGGATTGAAGCTCTGGTAGATGCGCCGGCGGGACAACTCTTCGGCATGCACGTACTGCTGCAGCACCGTAGCGTTGCGGCCGCCGAACTCGGGCGGGTTGCCGGGCACCAGCCAACCGTGATCGAACAGCAGTCGCTGCCACTGCCGAGCCCATGGCGGGACGTCGGACGACGAGTGTGAGCGTTGCACTGCGTCGGCTTCGTCCGGCAGATGCTCGTCGAGAAAAGCCACGAATTCGGCGCGGAACGCCTCGACGTCGGCATCGAAGGTCAATTGCATGAACCCTCCCTCGCCGGCCGGTAATTCGCGTTCTACTTCCATGGAGCGCAGTGAGAGAATAGTATTCTCGTGCAGAGAAAGTTACAATCTCAAACACGTCGTCCCGCGAGGGGGCTAGCACACCTATGACACGGCGTTCTCCGGTACAGTCCAACCATGTTCTCCCCTCGCGGCAAGCAACTGAGCCGCCCGTGACCAGCCCGAGCGAAGAGCCGGCCTGGAAGCAGCGCGCCGTTGAGCGGTCGATCAAAACGGCAAAGCTGCGGGCCGCGCAACGCGTCCAACGTTTCCTGGATGCGGCTCAGGCCATCATCATCGAAAAGGGCAGCACAGATTTCACCGTGCAAGAGGTCGTCGACCGTTCCCGCCAGTCGCTACGGAGCTTCTACCTGCAGTTTGACGGCAAGCATGAATTGCTGCTGGCGCTGTTCGAAGACGCGCTGAGCCGTTCGGCCGACCAGATTCGCGCCGCGACCGCCAACCACGACGACCCGATCGACCGGCTAAAGGTCGCCGTCGAGTTGCTGTTCGAGTCTTCGCGGCCCGACCCGACAGCCAAGAGGCCGTTGTTCACCGACTTTGCTCCACGACTACTGGTATCGCATCCCGCCGAGGTCAAGGTCGCTCACGCGCCGCTTGTTACTTTGCTCGCCGAGCTGATGGAAGCGGCAGGCAATGCGGGCGAGCTGCGCGCCGGCATCAACCCACGGCGGATGGCGGCGATGACCATGCAAACGGTGATGTTCATCGCCCAGTCCAGCGGCGGGCCGGACGACGACTCCTCGCATCCGATCACCGCCGATGAGGTCTGGGACTTCTGCTCGCGTGGTTTCGTCGGCAAATAGCCGATGAGAACCGGGTTACCGGTCAGCGAGAATTTAACTTACACTGACCGCGTGCTCGATCTCTGGACCGACCTGCTCGGTTGCCTTGATCTGCAGATCGAGCGCGAGCCTTCCGAGCCCGATGACGTCACGGTGTTCGAGGGCGTCAGCCAACAGTTGGATTACCACCGGGTGTTCGGCGGCCAACTCCTCGCGCAGTTCATCCGGGCCGCATCGCTGGCCTGCCCGGACAAAACGGTCAAGTCAATGCATGCGGTGTTCGCCCGCGAAGGACGGGCCGCCGAGCCGGTCCGCTACCAGGCGACGCGTCAGCACGAGGGCCGGTCTTTTGCGTCGTTGACCATCACCGCCCAACAGCCACATGCCGTGCTGGCCAGTAGCTCGGTCTCACTGCACACTGTCGAAGGCGGGCCCGAAAGCCAAGACTGCCAAGCGGTTTCGGTGCTGCTGGACGAGACGCATCGGGTCGAACTCGACCTGATCCCGTGGGAAACCCGCAGTGCCGACGACCTCAACGCGCTCACCGCCGGCCCACCGCGGTTCGAGGTGTGGATGCGCACGCCATCGGTCGACGGCGAACTCGCGCCCGCACTGGCCGCCTACGCCACCGACCTCACGCTGATCGGGACAGCCCTGCGTCCGCTGGAGGGCTTCAACCACAGCGGCAACGGGACCCTGTTCACCTCCGCCGTCACCTCTCACACGGTGTGGTTTCACCAGCCGTTTCGCACCGACCGCTGGCTGCTACTGCGACAGCACAGCCCGGTGCTGGCGCACGGCCGCTGCTTTGGGCGCGGCGACATCCTGACCGAAGACGGCACGCTCGTCGCGTCGTATGCCCAGGAAGCGCTGCTGCGGTTTCGTGACGGCACCGGCCGATGACGCAAAAGCGTTCGCATATCGCACAAACCAGCAATGCAGAGAACCGTATTCTCGTTGAGAAAGAATGATGAGTAGCGAAAACGGATTCCGCGTTGACACCCGCAGGCGGCTGATGACAGAGTTGCCGCAGGTTCTTAGCGCTACCAACTATGCGCCCGCAGCGAGAGGCGAAGCTCCGTGACCGTGACTGCACCCGACGGCGTCTATTACGACCCGTACGACGTGGAGATCAATGCCGATCCGTACCGGGCGTTCCGGGCGATCCGCGAAGAGGCGCCGCTGTACTACAACTCCCAGCACGACTTCTACGCATTGAGTCGGTTCGCCGATGTCGACCGAGCGCTCGTCGACCACGATACGTTCAGCTCGGCCCGCGGCGCGATCATCGAGCTGATCAAGGCCAACATCGACATTCCGCCGGGCGTCATCATTTTCGAAGACCCCCCTATCCACGACGTGCACCGCAAACTGCTCGCCCGCATGTTCACCCCGCGCAAGATCAACGATCTCGAGCCCAAGATTCGCGAATTCTGTGCGCACAGTTTGGATCCGATTACCGACGGAGACAGTTTCGACTTTGTCGGCGACCTCGGCGCGCAGATGCCGATGCGGGTGATCGGCATGCTTCTTGGTATTCCTGATGAATACCAAGAAGCCGCAAGAGATTTGACGAACAACCAGATGCGCACCGAGGCGGGCAAGCCGATGAAAGCGGCGGCCGAGGGGATGAACACCGGCGAGTTCTTCGCCGAATTCATCGACTGGCGTGCTGAGCATCCCTCCGACGACATCATGACCGATCTGCTGAATGTCGAATTCNCCGACGAGAAGGGCGTCACGCGGCGACTGACCCGCGAGGAGCTACTCACCTACATCAGCGTGGTGTCCGGCGCCGGCAACGAGACCACCACTCGGCTGATCGGTTGGGCTGGAAAGGTCTTGGCCGAGCATCCCGATCAGCGGCGCGAACTGGCCGAGAACCCTGCGCTCATCCCCGNGGCCATCGAGGAACTTCTGCGTTTCGAGCCGCCCGCTCCACACGTGGCGCGCTACGTGACCCGCGACGTCACCTACTACGGGCAGACGGTGCCAGAGGGCAGCGCGATGATGATGCTCATCGGCTCCGCGAACCGGGACCACCGCCAATTCCCGCCGGACGGCGATGTTTTCGACATTCACCGCGAGCCGCGCCAGCATCTGTCCTTCAGCGTCGGTACCCACTATTGCCTGGGCTCGGCGTTGGCCCGGCTGGAGGGGCGGATCGCGCTCGAGGAGATCTTGAAGCGCTTCCCCGAATGGCAAGTCGACCTCAACCGTGCTGCGTTGTCTCCGACGTCCACCGTGCGTGGATGGGACACGATGCCGGCAGTCATCGGTTGAGTAATCACAAGTAATGAAATGAGGAAATGATGGCGGGTCGAGTCGAAGGCAAGGTCGCATTCATCACCGGTGCGGCCCGCGGTCAAGGCCGCGCGCATGCGGTGCGGTTGGCCCAAGAAGGCGCCGACATCATCGCAGTGGACATCTGCAAGAAGATCGACACCGTGGATCTGATCGCGGCCTCCACGCCCGAGGATCTGGCCGAGACCGCGGACCTGGTCAAGGGCCACAACCGTCGGATCTACACCGCCGAGGTCGATGTCCGTGACTACGACGCACTCAAGGCCGCGGTCGACACCGGTGTCGAGCAGCTCGGCAAGCTCGACATCATCGTCGCCAACGCCGGCATCGGCAATGGTGGCCAGACGCTGGACAAGACCAGCGAAAAAGACTGGACCGCCATGATCGACATCAACCTCGGCGGCGTGTGGAAGACCGTGAAAGCCGGTGTGCCCCATATCCTCGCGGGCGGCAACGGCGGCTCGATCATCCTCACCAGCTCGGTCGGCGGACTCAAGGCCTACCCGCACACCGGTCACTACGTCGCCGCCAAGCACGGTGTAGTCGGTTTGATGCGCACCTTTGCCGTCGAGCTCGGCGCGCAGAACATCCGCGTCAACTCTGTGCACCCGACCAACGTCAATACTCCGCTGTTCATGAACGACGGCACGATGAAGCTGTTCCGTCCCGATCTGGAGCATCCAGGCCCCGACGACATGAAGGTCGTCGGCCAGCTGATGCACACCCTGCCGATCGGCTGGGTCGAGCCCGAGGACATCGCCAACGCGGTGCTGTTCCTGGCGTCCGACGAGGCGCGTTACGTCACCGGCGTCACGCTACCGATCGACGGCGGCAGCTGCCTGAAATAGCCTTCCGCCGTGAAGCTTTCGGAATTGTCCATACCCGCCGGCTGGGACGAGATCACCCCGGCCTGGATGACCGACGCCGTCCGTCGGCATCATCCCGATGCGGTGGTCAGCGACGTCGAGGTGGTACTGCGTGATGACGGTACCAACCGGCGGGCCCGACTCGGGCTGAGCTACTCGGCCGGAACCGGACCGGCCACCGTGTTCGCCAAGGCGGTCGATCCGGCGCACGCCGAACTCGTCGCGCTCACCAGTGGACTGTTTCACGAGCCACGGCTCTTCAACGCGGGAGTCGTTCTCCCGCTTGATCATCCGGTTGTCTACACCGCGATCATCGACGAGGACGCGTCGGACTTCCTGATGATCATGGAAGATGTCGTCGCACGCGGCGCCGATCCACGCGACTCGACGCGGCCGATGACCGTCGATCAGGTAGCCAGCGGCGTCCGCGGTTTGGCCAAACTACACAGCGAGTATTGGGGTGATCGGATCACCAGCGATCCGGCGCTCAGCTGGGTCGAGCCGTTCGTCGCGTTCGCCGGACTGGAATATGCGCCGCTCGAGATCGCCTATGAACGACTGGGCGATTCCGTTCCCACCGAGATTCCGGCGATGACGGGTACTGACCTGTTCGTTGATATCTGGGCCCGCTATATCGGCACCCTGACCGAGGCGCCGCAGACGCTGCTGCACGGCGACCCGCACATCGGCAATACCTATGTGCTCCCGGACGACACCGTCGGATTCCTCGACTGGCAGATGGTGCGGCGCGGCAACTTCGCNCTGGACCTCGGTTACTTCTTGCAGGGAGCGCTGACGATTGACGATCGTCGTCGCAGCGAGCGCGANCTCNTCGAGGAATACCGCGGGGCGCTTTCGTTGCCGGCCGACGAGATGCCGAGCGCCGACGAAGTATGGCTGCGGTATCGGGCGTCGGTCGCTCATGGGTTGGCGATCTGGATGGCCACGCTCAGCGGCGGCGATGCGTGGCAAGGCGCCGAGATCTGCGTGGCTCTGGCACAGCGTTACGCGGCGGCATTCGTCGACCTCGACACCCGCGGCGCGCTGGACGCCATCACCCGCTGACCGGGCCCGCCGCCGCGCGCCCAGGCCAATCGGCTACCGTCGCGCCATGAACGGATATGAAGGCAAAGGCGCCGTCATCACCGGCGGCGCAAACGGTATCGGTTTCGCGACCGCGACCGAGTTCGCAAGTCGGGGAGCGCGTGTCGTACTGGCCGATGTCGATAAGCCGTCGCTGGAGCAGGCGGTCGCGCACTTGCAGGCCCAGGGGTTCGAAGCGCACGGCGTGATGTGTGACGTCAGGTATCTCAAGGAGATGATCAACCTGGCCGATGAGGCGTTTCGTCTTCTCGGTCAGGTCGACGTGGTCTTCAGCAATGCCGGCATCGTGGTCGCAGGCCCGATCGCGCAGATGACGCACGACGACTGGCGCTGGGTGATCGACATCGACCTGTGGGGCTCGATTCATGCCGTCGAGGCGTTTTTACCCAGGTTGCTCAAGCAGGGCACCGGCGGCCACGTCGCCTTCACCGCGTCGTTCGCCGGCCTGATGCCCAACGTCGGCCTCGGCGCCTACAGCGTCGCGAAGTACGGCGTCGTGGGTCTGGCCGAGAATCTGGCCCGTGAGGTCAAAGACCACGGAATCGGTGTATCGGTGCTTTGCCCGATGGTCGTGGAGACCAAGCTGCTCTCGAACTCCGAACGCATCATGGGCGCCGACTACGGGTTATCGGCGACGAGCACTCCGGCGCAACCGGACACCTTGAACGTCAACGAGGTAGCCCGCCTGACCGTCGACGCGATTGCGGCCAATCGCCTCTACGTGCTGCCCCATTCGGCCGCCCGTGCATCAATCCGCCGCAGATTCGATCGCATCGACCAGACCTTCGAGGACCAGGCCGGCGACGGATGGCGTCACTAAGTAGTCACCCGGTCGCGGCCCTGCGCGCATAGCCGGGCGCTCGGCCGATGACGCCGTCGGCTTCCAACACAGCGATCTCGTCTTCGCTCAACCCGAGTTCGGCCAACAGCTCGTCGTTGTGCTCGCCGAGTAACGGCGCAGGGCTCAGATGGAACCGATCAGGACCGGCGGAAAACCGCACCGGCAGCGTGCTGTGTGGCACGCTCTCGTTCACCGGATGGCCGACATCTTCGAAGAAGCCCCGAAATTGCAGCTGCGGGATCTCGGTTTGGCGATGCGGCTGCATCACCTTACCCACCGGAACGCCGACAGCCCATAGGCATTCGACGATATCGTCGCCACCCCGGTCCTCGCACCACGTGCTCAGCCGCTCGTCGATGAAGTCGTGGGAATCTCGGCGCCCCGCTGCAGTCGACAGCTTCTCGTCCAGCGCCCACTGCGGCCGGCCCAGCGCCTCGCACAACCCGGCCCACTGCTCGTCATCGGCGACGGCGATGGCAACCCAACTGTCGAGACGCCCGAATTCGTCGACATCGGCTGTGCGGTAAAGGTTCTGCGGCGCGGCCGCCGGTCCCCGATTGCCGGCGCGCTGCAGCAGCTCCCCGTAGGCGGAGTATTCGATGACCTGTTCGGCGGCGATGTTGAGCGCCGCGTCGATCATCGCGGCCTCGATCATGACGCCTTGCCCGGTGGAGCGCCGGAATTCCAGAGCGAGCAGCAGTGCATTGGCCGCATGTATGCCGGCATTCGGGTCGCCGATGGAGTAGGGCTCGTAAGGGTTGCGGTCCGGGTAGCCGGTCAGCCAGCTCACCCCGGATGCGGCCTCGATGACATAGGCGAATGCCGGGTTGTCCCGCCAGGGTCCGTCCAGGCCGAATCCCGGCATCCTCAGCAGGATCGCGTCGGGCCGTATCGCCTGGACCGCCGCGAAGTCCAGGCCGATCTGGTCCAGCACCCGGGGGGTGAAATTCTCGACGATCACATCGGAGGTTGCAATAAAGCGGCGCAACACGTCTCGGCCTGCGGAGGTCTGCAGGTCGAGGGTCAACCCTTTCTTATTGGTGTTCAGCGCCGAGAAGATCGGCGACTTCTCCCACCACTGGTGCTCGGTGACCGGGATGCCGGCGATCAGTCGGGTACCGTCCGGCTTGCGGGTGGACTCAAGGTGGATCACGTCAGCCCCGAGCATTGCAAGGAGATGCGTACAGCTCGGGCCGGCCCAGAATGTGGTCATGTCCAGCACCCGTAGACCCTGGAAAGGCAGCCGGTCCGTGACTCCGGAGGGTGTCGGCCGCTTCGGCACCAACAGCGGAGACTGTCGATACTGTGCGGTGTGCTCGCCGAGCCGCGGGGCCGGTTGCGGCGGAAGGAGTTTCGCGGGCTCCATCCGGTACGGATGGCCCGGCTGCTGGAACCCGTCTCGAGGGTTGGCGACAAATGAGCGCCGGTGCTGGAACTGTTCCAGCTCGGTGATGTTGGCGCCGTTGGCGACCGGCGCGTTGGGTATCCGAAACGCGGAGGCCAAGTCGCGGATATCGCCGGCGTCCTGGCTCTCGAACCACGAATAGATCGCGGCGGCCTTCTCGTTGGCCATCTCGGTGATCGACAGCGGTGAGTCCTCGTCGATCCAGTCTTGGCGGCCGATCATCGCGCACAGGTCGAACCACTGCTGCGCAGTGCCGCATCCCACGTCCACCAAACCGTCTTTGGCACGTGCGATCCCCGGCACGGTGATCTTGCGAGCGTCCCGCCACGGCCGCCCGAGCATCTCGAAAAAGGTTACGGGGTAATAGGTCAGGCCAAGAATCTGCGCCTCGAGCATCGAGAGGTCGAGGAGCTCACCCGCACCGGTCTCGATCTGGCGCAAGCGGGACGCCAGGGTCACGACGCTGGCGTAAGCGCCCGCCAGATAGTCTCCGACCTGGCCGCCGACGAATACCGGTGCGCGATCGGCAGATCCGCGACCCAGCCCGACAATGCCGCCCGACCACGCCTGCAGGGTGAACTCGGTGGCCGGCCGGTCACACCATGGGCCGTCCAGCCCGAACGGGGTGATCGATGTGACGATCAGGTGCGGATGCGAACGACGCATCGCATCCGGCGTGAATGCGGGGGCATCGACCACCGAGGAACTGCGTGACCACACCACCGCGTCCGCGGCGGCCAGTAGGTCGTTGATGAGGTCGGCGTCGCCGTCGATGCCCGGGTCGGCGACAACGCTGTGCTTGGAGCCGGCCAGGAATCCGAACAGGGCTCCGTCACTGCCATTTTCGATGCGGGTGCCGGACGCCGACCAGCCGCGCAACGGATCACCTTGCGGCGACTCGACTTTGATCACCCCAGCGCCCCCGTCGGCCAGCAGCTTGGTGCAGTAGGCACCGGCGATGCCGGTGGACAGCTCGACCACGGTGTAACCGTGCAGGGGGCCAGCGTCTGGCGCCACGGCCTAGTCCTTCTTCGCCCGGCCGGATTTACTCAACCGGAAGTCGGGCGGAAACTTGGCGTCGTTGTCTCTCACCGAATCGGCGAGCCCACTCTCGATGGCGTCGCCGAGCATCATGTCGTCACCGTCGGGGGCCACCAGGCCGCCCATGGACTCGAAGAGGGCGCTGAGCATGCTGCCCATGTACTCGCCTTGGTGCTGCTTGATCATCTCGAAGAACGCCTTCTGCATGAAGATGGTGTCGGTCGGACGATTTCGTGCGCAGGAGATCGCGTACTTGTCGACCTCGGCCTCCAGTTGATCGCGCGGCACCACCTTGTTCAGGAAGTTGCACTGAAACATCTCGTCGGCGGTGAAAGGCCTTCCGGTGAAGACCATTTCCTGAAACTTGCGCAAACCCATGGTCTGGACCCATGTCCACATCCGTGGTCCCCAGCCGTAGTAACGGAACGACGGATGGCCGAACAGCGTGTCATCGCCGGCGATCACCAGGTCGGCGTCAGCGGCCTGATAGAAGTGCCACCCGTAGCAGTAGCCTTTGGCCTCGACGATGCTGATCTTCTTGAACTCCTGCAGCGACCGGTTGCCGGCCTGCGAGTTCGCGTACCACGAGCCGATTGTCGCGCCGTGCCGAAACGATCCCTTGGGCGGATACCGAATATCGCCGTCGCTGAGCTTGAGCTCGGCGAGCCGAAACGCCGGCGAGTCAGCGCCTTCCATCACCTCGGGAAGGTCTGCGCCACTGCCGAAATCGTCGCCGACGCCGCGAATGACCACCACCCTGACGTCGTCATCGACGTTGGCGCCATGCAGCAGGTCGGCATAACGAAGTCGGGCCGCCGTGGTCGGCGCGTTGAGGAACTCGGGGCGATTGAAGGTGATCGTGGCGATCTTGGTCTTCGGGTCCTTGTCGTAGAGGATGATCTCCTCCGGCGATGGCCGCGCGCTCTCAGCCATTGTCAGGCGCCAACCGCGACGTTGGCCGAGGGGCTTGATGTCAAGACCTCGGGACCGTCGGGGGTGATCAACACCGCCTCTCGCCCGAACACGGCGCCGACGCCCGATTGCCAGACATATCCGGTGACCGCCAGCACCATCCCAGGCTCCAGCCGTTCCTCGGCAGCCGTCGCCGGCAGGTGCTGAGAGACGACGGGTGGGTCGAATCCCAGACCCAGCCCCCGCGCGATGGGCATCGGCGGCAGTTCTTCACCGGCGGCCTGGTAGGCGCCAAGTAGGTCGATGGCCGGCGCACCTGGTTGACAGGCTTCATACAGCCTGTCCCACAGCGCATCCCACCGTCTATAGAGTTCACCTGCGCCGTTGAGTTCGCCGACCGGCCAGGTGCGGCCGACCTCGCCGGTGTAGCCGCCGTCGAGCACACCAGCGGAGAACGCCACCAAGTCGCCTTCTTGGACCAATCCGTCAGGATTGGCCCGACGCCATGGGTGCTCGCGGGATGTCACCCACGCCGCGTCTTGCGTGGACGGGGTGCTCACTCCGCCTGCGGCCATCGCCTCCAACAGCACACCGGCCAAGGTCTTCTCGCTGATTCCCGGCCGCAGCTCTGCGACGGCCGCGGCCAAGCCCAGCTCGGCCACCCGGATCGCCTCGCGTAGCGCCGTAACTTCCTCAGGCGTCTTGATCCGCCGGGCCGCCCGCATCGCCAGCTCACCGTCGACCAGCTCGGCATTCGGAAAAGCCGTCGGCAGCAGCTGCGCGAACCCCGGTGAAAGNGCGTCGGTGCCAACGNGTTTCGCTGTTGCCGCCCCCTCGATGCGTTGTAAGTTGGCGATGGTGTTCATCGGGTTCCAGGCGATGCCGTAGAGGTTCTCGTGCGGGATGTCGTCCGGCACGCCCTCGTCCCAGGTGCTGAGCAGATGGATTGCCCCGGTCTCCCGCACAATCACACACGTCGGCCCAAACGGCCTCGTGCCGGCTACCCACAACTGCGGTGTGCCGGATACATAACGGACGTTCGCCTGGCGGCCGAGTACCAGCACGTCGAGATCGTGCTTTTCCATTTGCGCCAGGGCGCGTTCGCGACGACCGGTGCGCAACGCGCGGTCGTCGGCGAGAACCTCGGTTCCCATGTCAGTGTTCTCCGTATGGGGCATAGGGGTAGTCGGTCAGCCGGATATGCCCGTCCTCGGTGATGACGATGATCTCTTCACTGCGGTAACCGCCGGTGCCTTCCTCCCACACCACCGGCTCGAGGACCATCACCATGCCCGGCTCGAGGATGAAGTTCTCGTCGAACTCGTCGCCGAGATCGGTTCCGATCATGGGTGTTTCGGCCGCGTTCACACCGATGCTGTGCCCGAGGTAGAAGTGCGGCAGCCACGGCCGGGCGCCGCCGTTGGCTTTCGTCGCCGCCCTGCCCAAGTCCGCCACGGAGGCACCGGCCCGCACCACGCTGAGCACCGCGTCCATGATCTCTTGCCATTTGTAGTACTGCGCGTGCTGCCGAGGCGTCGGCTCGTCGCCCACCACCCAGGTCCGGCCGAAGTCGGAACAGTAGCCCTGGTACGTGATGCTGACGTCGGTCCACAGCACATCACCGGCGGCGAGTTCGCGCTCAGTTGTCAACAGCGGCAACGCCAGATCCCCGTGGGTGGTCCACACCCCGTCGGCTTTGTACTTGGGCATCACCTGCCAGATCGGCTCGAGCATGCTGGCCATCGCGCCCAGTTCGAAGGCACGGCGCATGAAGCTTGCGGACAAGTCGATCTGACGAATTCCCGGCGCCAGCGCGGCCTGCACGTCCACCATCGCCGCGTCGGTGATCCGCACCGCGGCGCGGATGCAGGCCACTTCGTCGGGGGTCTTGATGAGCTTGGCCGCGCCGACGATCTGAGCGGCGTCGACCGGCCGTCCCGACCGAAACAGCCGCGGCTGCGCGCGCCGCATCGCACCGGTGAGCTCGTCGACCGCGATCACGGCCGCGGCCGGCACCAGCTCTTCGATCTCCCGCGCGAAGTTCTCCACGCCCTCGTCGAATTCCAGATACACCGGACCGTGCAGATGATCTGCGGGCAAGCCCGATTCGGACGCGGAACCTTCCCGGAAGGGCAGGAACAGATGCGGGTGCGGATCGTCGGCGAGCACAACCGCGACTGGTCGCTCGACATAGGACAACCCGGCATCGCCCAGTGGCCAGCTCACCCCGGTCGCATACACGACACTGTTGTTGCCCAGCAGGATCAGCGCATCCACACCGCGATCGGCCATCGCCGAACGCAGCCGCGCACCGGTCTCGCGACGCATCCGCTCGATATCCGGTCTCTCCGGAATATCGTGTGCAGACGTCAACGCAGGTAGGAACGTCGTCATCGAAGTGGCCTACAGCCCCAAGAACTCGGTGATGTTGCCGCTGACGATGCGTGTGGCCGCCTGCGGGCCGACCGCGTCGACGACCGCGGCAAGCGACTTCTCCGAATAGCCGAAGGTGCTTTCGTTGTGCGGGTAATCGCTGGACCACATCACCTTGTCGATGCCGATCTGGTCGATCAGCTGCAGTCCGAGCGGGTCGACCATGAACGATGCGCTCATGTGGGTGTCCCAGTAGTAGCGCACGTCGTGCTCGAGCGGCCGATTGAACATGTGCTGGTAGGACGCGACGAGATGCTCGGCATCCTGCAAAGCCCATGGCACCCAGGCGATTCCACCTTCGAACCAGCCGATCCGGAGGCTGGGATGGTCGTCGAGGATCCCGGTGAAGAGATACTTGGCGAACTGTTCGCGGAATCCGTCGATGTTGATCATCATGCCGACAACGACGCTGTTGAACTCACACGGACTCTTCGGCGGCGTCTCGCCGATGTGGTGAGTGATCGGAAGCCCGGCGGCCTCGATCTCATCCCACACCGGCCTCATGCTGGTGCTGCCGTAGTCGATCGGCTTGTCGTCGTCGTCCTTGCCTGGGTTCAGCGGCAGTAAAAACGTCTTGAGGCCAAGAGACTTCAGTTCGGCCAGTGTCTTTTTGGTGCCTTCGGGATCCCACCAGTTGATCAGTCCCGCACCGTAGAAGTGCCCGTTGGACTGCTCCTGCAATTCGGCCATGTACTCGTTGTAGATGCGGAATGCCAGCTCCCGAAGTTTCTTGTCGGGATAGTGGAAGAGCGCCAGGATGGCGTTGGGGAACGCGAGTTCCTTCTCGACACCGTCCTCACGGAGTTCCTGGATCCGGGCCTCAATGTTGGTGCTCGCCGCACCGGGCAGGTCGTCGTACTGCATCAGGACGGCGCTGAAATCGCCCGGCAGAAACGACTGCCCCTTGCGTCCGACTTGGTAGGCGCCNTCCTCGTACCAGATTCGCGGCGCCTTGTCTTTCAGGTCTTCCGGGAAACGCTGATAGAAGATGTCGTCGGCCAGCGAGATGTGNTTGTCCGCCGAGAAGACCACCGTGCCTTCGGGCAGGCCGGTGTTGGTGCCGTTGGCGTGACCGTGCCGATTCTTGGGNGCGCCAAAGCCTCCCGGCGGGTACAGCGAAACGGTGCTTGTTTGAGGCGACATCAGTGGCCCTCCATTCGGATCCAGACTTCTTCGACAGTAGTTCTCTCGGATCGGCTGGTGACGGGATTCACCAGGTCACCGGTAGTTCGTAGACGCCGTATGCGAGCCGGTCGTGTTTGAGCGGCACGTCGTCGATCGGCACGGCGAGTTCCAGGGTGGGCACGCGGTGAAACAACGTGTGGAAGACGATCTGCAGTTCGGCGCGCGCCAGCTGCTGACCGACGCACTGGTGCCGTCCGTAGCCGAACGCGACGTGCTGGCCGGCACCCGAGCGATGCAGGTAAAGCAGGTCGGGTTCGGTGAATTCCTTGGGGTCCCAGTTCGCCGGCGCGTTGTCGATGATGATGCCTTCGCCGGCCCGGATGACAACGCCCGCGATGTCGATGTCCTCCGCGGCGACGCGGCGCTGGCCGTTTTGGATGATCGACAGGTAGCGCAGCAGTTCCTCGACGGCGTTGGCAACGACTTTCGGGTCGTCGGTCTCTCGCAGTACCGCTGCCTGGTCGGGGTGTTGCAGCAGGGCCAGTACGCCCAGGCCGATCATGTTGGCGGTGGTTTCGTGTCCGGCGATCAGCAGCCCGGTGCCGAGTTGCGCGGCTTCCTTGACGCTGAGCTCGCCCGCCTTGACCCGCTCGGCCAGGTCCGACACCGCGTCTTCGGCCGGGTTGTCCATCTTGGCCTCGACCAGCTGGGCAAGATATTTGTGCAGGCTCATCGCGCCCTTGACGGTGTCTTCTCCGGTCGCGTAACGCGCCAGCCCGACGTTGGCGTGGTGCTGGAACATCTCGGCGTCTTCGTAGGGCACGCCGAGCAGCTGACTGATCACCAGCGAGGGCACCGGGAGCGCCAGCGCGCTGATGATCTCGCCGGGCTTGGGCCCGGCCAGCATCGCGTCGATGGCGTCGTCGGTGATCTGCTGGATCGCGGGCCGCAGACCTTCAACCCGCTTGAAGGTGAAGGGTTTGGACAGCATCCGCCGAAATCGGGTGTGCTCTTCGGCGTCGGCGGTGAAGACCGATCTGGGCCGCTTGTGCACCGTGGACAGCATGCCCTCGTTCCAGTGCGGGAAGCCGGGCCGCCGGTCGTCGACGCTGACGCGAGGATCGGAGAACAGTGTGCGCGCCTCTTCGTAGCCGGTGATGAGCCACGGGGTGCTGCCGTCCCAGATCTTGACTCGGGACATCGGCCGCACTCCGGCCAGCTCCATCACTTCGGGCGGCGGGGCGAACGGGCAGCCGCTGGCACGTGCCATCGGATAGTCGGGGGCGTCAGAGATCACCTCGGTTGTCGTGCCGGTGAGGGTGTCGGACACTTCTCACTCCTCGATGTGGATGGCTAGTGCGGGGCAACCAGCCTCGGCCTTGCGGGCGTTGTCGGCCTGCTCGGCGGGCGGGTTCTCGTCGAGCACGACGACGACGCCGTCATCGTCGCGCTGATCGAAGATTTCCGGCGCATGCATCACACAGTTTCCGGACGATGCGCATTTGTCTTGGTCCACTGAAACTTTCATCATCAACTTCTTCACTCGTGCGGCGTCACCGGCGCCAGCCAAAGTCCGACGACCGCGTCGATGAGACGGGTTCCGGCGGTCTGCCAGGACGTCCATGGCGCGGATGCGCCTGCGGCCAAAGCCCGTTCACGATCGGCGCAGGTGTGGACCAGCAGATTGCGGGCCATCAGGTTGCGTTCCACCCGAACGTCGATCGGGAGTTCGGGAAGACACCGGTTTATCCCGTCGATCACCTGCACCAGCGATTCGGATGACAGCGCGTCTTTGACGACGATGTTGTAGTACGCAGGATCGGTCATCACCTGCGCGGCAAAGCGTGCGTACCAGCTGGGGTTGCCCAGCGCCGACAAATGATCGGTCAGTGGGCGGACCAGGCACGCGACCCAACTCCGGGTGTCCTCGGATTTCAGCGTCCGCGCGACCATGTCTTCCCGAAGGCGTTCGATGGGCTCCCGGTGCCGTTGTTCGATGGCCCGCACCAGGTCGGTTTTGGTGCCGAAGTGATAGCCGACCGCGGCATTGTTGCCTTGTCCGGCAGCCTCGCTGACCTGCCGATTGGAGACGGCGAACACGCCGTGTTCGGCGAATAGCCGTTCGGCGGCGGTCAGGATCGCCTCCTGAGTGGTGCTGGCCCGATCACTGCGTGCGGCCCTCGCGGTGGTCACCCGGCTAGTCAACGCCCTGCCTTCAATTAAGTCAAGCGATTGATTTAATTTTTCGATTCGTCGCGCCGACGAATCGCTTTTCCGGCGGCCGTCCCACCGTCGACGCGCATCACGGTGCCCGTCACATATCGAGACCTGTCGCCGGCCAGGTACAGTGCGGCCTCGGCCACGTCCTCGGGCGTGCCTTCCCGCTGCAAGGGACGGTCAGCGCGCATCTGCGCGCGGATCGTCTGCTCGAAACGTTCGAGTTCTTCACCGGTCTTGCCCGAATTCGACGATGCCAGAATCGGTGTGGGTATGCTGCCCGGCGCGATCGCGTTAACTCGTACGTCGAAGTGCGCCAACTCGATTGCGGCGGACTTGGTGAACATGATGACCGCCGCCTTAGAGGCGCGATAGGTCATCACGCCGCCCCCGGCCTGGATGCCGCCGATCGACGACATGTTGATGATCGACCCGCCGCCGCTGGTCGCCATCTGGCGAGCGGCGTCGCGGGTACCGGCCATCACGCCCAGGACATTGACCGACATGACGCGCTGGAAGTCGGCCAGGTCGTCGTCGAGAAAGCTGCGGTGCATCTTGCTCGAGACTCCGGCGTTGTTCACCATGACGTCGAGCCGGCCGAAGGTCTCGACGGCTCCCGCGACCAGCGCACCGATGTGTTCGGGGTTCGAGACGTCGGCCGACCTAAACACCACGTCGCCGCCCAGTCTGCCGGCCAGCTCTTCACCACGATCACGCTCAACGTCGGCGATCACCACTCGCGCGCCCTCCGACAAGAACTTCTCGACGATTCCGGCGCCGATACCGGAAGCACCTCCGGTGACGATCGCGACCTTGTCGATCAGTTCATTGACCATGTCAATGAGTTAATCGGCGCAACGTTGGTTAAGTCAAGCGATTGATTTAGAACGTCCACAGCCGGCTCCTAAACGCCGATGCTACGTTCGGCTCGGTGAGCCGGTTTGTTTACTTCGAATCCTCCCGGCGTTGGCCAAGAACAGCCACGCTTCCGTATGTCGGGACCGTGTTGTGGCCCGTCCTGCCTCGTGGCGCAGTTTAAGTAGCTATCCGCCCGACCGTTCAAAGGAACTGATTTGAGATTCAACCGATTTGGCGCCGCAGTGGGCGTGCTGGCTACCAGTGCGCTCCTGCTGTCCGCGTGTGGAAACAACAACACCACCAATGAAGGCGGTGCGACGTCCGGTGCATCTTCGTCGAAGGCGAACGTGAGCTGCGGCGGGAAGCACACGCTGAAGGCCAGCGGGTCCACCGCCCAGGCAAACGCGATGGCGCGCTTCGTCAACGCATTCGAGCAGGCGTGCTCAGGTCAAACCCTGAACTACACGGCGAACGGCTCAGGCGCAGGGATCAATGAATTCGTCGGCAACCAAACCGATTTCGGTGGATCGGACGTGGCGCTGAGCGACGACGAACACGCCAAAGCGCAGCAGCGGTGCGGGTCGTCCGCATGGGATCTGCCGGTGGTGTTCGGGCCGATCGCGGTGACCTACAACGTCACCGGCGTGACCTCGCTGAACCTGGACGGACCGACCACGGCGAAGATCTTCAACGGCACCATCAAGACGTGGAATGACCCGGCGATCACCGCACTCAACGCCGGCACAGCGCTCCCCGATCTGCCGATCCACGTGGTGTTCCGCAGCGACCAGTCCGGAACAACGGACAATTTCCAGCAGTACCTCGATGGCGCATCCGACGGTGCCTGGGGCAAGGGCCACGGCAAGTCGTTCAACGGCGGCATCGGTGAAGGAGCCAAGGGCAACGACGGCACCTCGGCGGCCATCAAGAACACTCCCGGGTCGATCACCTACAACGAATGGTCGTTCGCGCAGGCCCAGAAGCTTAATCAGGCCAAGATCGTCACGTCAGCGGGACCCGATCCCGTTGGGATCAGCGCAGATTCGGTCGGTAAGACGATTGCCGCGGCAAAGATCAAAGGACAGGGTAACGACCTGATCCTGGACACGCTGTCGTTCTACAAGCCCACGCAGTCGGGTGCTTACCCTATCGTGTTGGCGACGTATGAAGTTGTCTGCTCGAAGTATTCGGACAGCCAGGTCGGCACGGCGGTCAAGGCGTTCCTGCAGGCGACCATCGGGCCCGGCCAGAATGGCTTGGCGGACAACGGATACATCCCGATCCCCGACGCATTCAAGTCGAGGCTGTCAACCGCGGTCAACGCCATCGCTTGATCAAGGGCCATCATGTCCACCGCGACAGCGCCCCCGCGCAGCGCCGGCGATGCAGCTAAGACACAGGCGGGAGACCGGCTGTTCAAGTCGGTCGCCGGCCTCGCCGCTTCGACGATCACG
>JGI12627J18819_10000213_pt1 | contig 19329 bp, 23 predicted proteins | sample TexAe_OM1H0_M2_FD_18819 | JGI IMG/M metagenome (IMG submission 18819)
CTCTGGGCTCTAGCAACCAGGCTCTAGCAACCACGTTCGTAGCTCGCGGCTCGCAGCTCGCGGCTACTTTTTCCGCATGTGAATTTCCGTGCCGTGGTTCTTGAATTGAACTTCGTCCATCAACTGGTTGATCAGGAAAATGCCTCGGCCATGGTTGGAATAGATGTTCTCGCCAACCACCGGATTGGGGATGGCGGAGGGATTAAATCCCGCTCCGGGATCCCGCACCACGATCAGCATCCCGCGATTTTCTTCGTAAGCCACATCGCATTCAACCACCTTTTTCGGATCGCCCTGCGCACCGTGGACCACGGCATTGGCGAGAGCTTCGCTGAGCGCCAGTTCGATCGCGTCTTCCTTCCCGCTCACGCATTGGGTCTTCCGGACAACTTCCATGATTCCCCGCACGACCGGATCAATCGCATTCTTGTCAGCCGCCAGGCTGACTTTTAATTTCAAAACTAAGTTCCCGGGATCGAAGCTATAACCGTTCGAAGGGTCCCCTGTCATATTGATTCCTTGCCCAAGCTAGCTACCCCCATGTGGCCTACGATTCTATCGAGAGAACAATTTCCTAACAATCGTTACTGCCCTACCCGCGCCCGGCTCGAGGCAAAGGCCCAGTCAAATTTTCCAGTTGCCGCCGCCAATCGAGTTCATCGACAAAGGCTCGAGAATCCCGCCATCCTGGCTGAACTTTGACGAAGAGTTCCAGAAACACCTTGGTTCCTGACATTCGTTCGATGTTGTGTCGGGCCACCGTGCCAATTTTTTTCAGCATCTGCCCGCCCTTCCCCACCAGGATCGCCTTTTGTCCCTCGCGCTCACAGTAAATGATCGCGGCCACGCGGGTGAGCCTGGGCTCTTCCTCGAACTGCTCCACCACCACCGTCGTGGCGTGCGGCACTTCCTCCTTGGTGGAAAGCAGAACCTGCTCCCGAATGATCTCCGCCGCCATGAAGCGCATGGGCTGATCGGTGATTTGGTCCTCGGGAAAGTACCTCGGTCCCGCCGGCAACGCCTTCACCAGTTTTTCGACCAGGAGATCGAGCCCGTCTTTTTTCAGCGCTGAGAGCGGGATCACTTCCGTGAAGTCGTGGCGCTTGCGGTAATCCTCGATAATCGGCAGCAAAGCCTTTTTGTCTCGCAACAAATCCACTTTATTGAGCAGGAGGAAAACCGGCGTCGAGCTTTCTTTCGCCATTTTCAAGGCAAATTCGTCTTCCGGACTCGGCCGCTTGGTTACATCGACGATCAGCAAGATCAGATCGCAGCCTTCCAGTGCCTCGCGTACCTCGACCATCATCCTCCGGCCCAGGGAACTGTCGGGCTTGTGGACCCCCGGAGTATCGATGAGGATGACCTGCGCGCCGTCGCGTTTCCCCTGCTTGGGAATGTGAACGACTCCCAAAATCCGATTCCGGGTCGTCTGCGGTTTCGGGCTGATGATCGCAAGGCGCTCGCCGACCAGCGCGTTCAGCAGTGTCGACTTGCCCGCGTTCGGGCGTCCCAGAATGCACACGAACCCGGAGTGAAAGGCCATAGGAGGGAAAGTTCCGTCTGAAATAAGAAGCGGTTGCGAGACTGACTATATCAGCTTCATCTGGCGGGGTTCGACCGCGACAATCCGCACCCGTTCCACGCGCCGGTCGGTCGATTCCAATACTTCGAACCGCAAACCATCTTCCTCAATGATTTCGCCCTTCTGCGGGATGCGTCCTGCCAGTTCCGTAACCAGGCCGGCCACCGTAGTCGCTTCTTTTCCGTTGGGGCGGACGCCAAAGAGTTCGTCCAGATGATCGACATCCATGTTGCCGGGAACGACGTAGGAATGGTCATTCTCCTTCACCACCTGCGATTTCTCGTGCTCGTCTCCAATTTCGCCCACGATTTCTTCGACCAGATCCTCAATCGTCACCAGCCCGGCTACTCCGCCATACTCGTCGACCGCAATCGCCATGCGGATATTGTTTCGGCGCATCTCGCGCAGCAGATCGCTGCCCAGCTTACTTTCCGGAACGAAATATACATCCTTGCGCATCAGCGACTCGACCGTGCGCGTGCGAGCCTCGGTATCCGCCACTTGCAACACGTCCTGCGCATACACCACGCCCACGATGTTGTGGATGGTGTCGCGATAAACCGGCACTCGCGAGAAAGGCTTGGTCCGCAGCAGTTCGATAAATCTTTCGACCGTCATGTCGGTGGGGACCGCGACCATCTCCGGCCGCGGCTTCATCGCTTCGCGCACCGTCTTACCGCTGAATTCGACCACCGACTGGATCAGGTCCCGATCGCTGGCCTGCAGAATGCCTTCTTCCTGCCCGGCTTCGATCAGCGCGTCGACGGCCTGCGCAGGAGTTTCGGGCTGCTCCTCACTCGGCCGCTTCGTCAACGAAGCCACGGATTGCAGAAAGCCCAGCACCAGCGTGACCGGCAGAACGAAGTAGATCAGTACCCGCAGCAACGGGATCCAGCGCGCCAGCCATTCCCCGGTCGTCCGGGAGAAGAGGACAAAAGGCAAAAAACGGTTAAACACGATGATGATCAGAATCAGGCTGAGCGTGGCTTGCGCGATCTCCTGCAGAGTCCACGCTTTATCGCTAAAAACGGTAAAGCCCACGGCCATAGCGATTGCAGCCATGGTGATCTGCACCAGAATCGCCATTGAGATTGACGCCCGGGCCCGGCCGCCAACCAGCCTGGGTTCCACTTTCTGCTCGAATGAATCGATATTGTCCTGGAACTCGCGCGATAGAAATTTCCCGACCTCGGTATAGACGCGGTCGACGTAGGAGACCAGAGTAAGAAGTCCAACCAGCAGCAGCAGCGCGGCTCCGACAGCGTAGTTCATTGCGCGCGTCCCCGCCAAGCGGGCCTCGAAGCATCTCTCCGCGAACTCTGCGGCCGTTCTCTGCGAACTCTGCGTTTTAAGATTTTCGGAGCGCTGTTTCTCTCAATGAGCCCAACCGGCAATCTCAATTGCCTGCGCAACCGCTCTTCCCGGCGAGCCATCGCCCCGTTGTCAGTTTCATGATCGTAGCCAGCAAGATGCAACACTCCATGCAGCGCCAGAATCTTGATTTCTTCCGCCGGGGAATGACCGAGACGCCGCGCATTTTGCGAGGCAATATCGGCGGAGATGGCCACGTCTCCCGCAAATCGTTTCGCCGCAAGGCGCAGCGCCGGAAACGACAGCACGTCGGTGGGCGTGTCCTTGCCCCGGAAGCGTTGGTTCAGCCGTCGCAACTCCCGGCTGCTGGTAACCAGCACGGTCACGCTGCCCCGCAGGCCCACGCTGCGCTTGGCGCGCGTGACAAAGCGGTCGAGGGTGTCTTCGGTCAGTCCCGGCACCCGCTTTTGCAGAATGACCATGCGACACCCGATGATTGCGTGCGATCTCACTGTCGATTCCGAAAACAGAAAGAAAAACAGGAGGGCAGTCACGCCCTCCCGCTTCTGTCGGCCAAATTATTCTTCCGCGCGCAACGACGTCATGGCTTTCTCCTCAGAAAAGCTCCCACCCTTCCCTTCCGAAATGGGGCGCAGATCGGCTGACCTCGTCTCACCGGCCTTCAGTTCCGCCGCCTTGGCTTCGAGCGACAGCGACATCTGCTGTTCCGCGACCCGCGTCTTGTGATCGTCGTAGGCGCGAATGATGCGTTGCACCAGATGATGGCGCACCACATCTGATTCGTCGAAATATACGAAGGCGAGTCCTTCGACAGGCTTGAGGATCTCGATCGCCTCAACCAGTCCACTGCGGCGCGCGTTCGGCAGATCGATCTGCGTGATGTCGCCGGTGATCACTGCTTTCGAATTGAAACCCAGCCGGGTGACGAACATCTTCATCTGTTCCGACGTGGTGTTCTGCGCCTCGTCCATGATTACGAACGAATCATTGAGCGTGCGGCCGCGCATGAACGCGATAGGCGCGATCTCGATGACATTTTTCTCGAGGTAACGATCGACCTTCTCCGGATCCAGCATGTCGTAAAGCGCGTCATAGAGTGGCCGCAGGTAAGGATCGATCTTGTCCTGCAGCGTTCCGGGTAAAAAACCCAGGCGTTCTCCGGCCTCAACCGCGGGACGCGCCAGGATGATGCGGTTCACGCGCTTGGCGAGCAACGCCGAGATCGCCATGGCGACGGCCAGGTACGTCTTTCCCGTGCCCGCGGGACCCACGCCGAATACCATGTCATGTTTTTCGATGGCTTCGAGGTAGCGGCGCTGGTTGGAACTCTTCGGTTGGACAGTACGGCGACCGAACGAGCGCTGCTTGCCGGCTTCGGCGAGCCCGCGCAACGTCACTTTGGGATCGGTCGTTACCACGCGCAGCATGCTATTCAGATCACCGTTGTTGAAGCTGAAACCGGAGCGCTGCAGGTGATCGTAATCGGCAAAGACCTGCTCGGCTCGGGCCACGTCGCGGGGCGCCCCTTCCACTTCAATCCCGTTGGAGCGCAGGTCAATGGTGATGTTCAGGCCGTCTTCCAGCACATGCAGGTTTTCATCGCGCGTGCCAAATAGGGTCTCGATGTTTGAGCTGACTTCAATGCTCTTCTTCATTCAGAAAGCCGCTGTTTGTCCTCTCTGGGGCCCCTACTAAATCGGACGGATCGCCGCGCGGCCGATGCTGAACATCGGCCTTACCACCCTCGCTCAAATACTGGCAAAGTCTTTGATACAAATACACCTATCCGGGAACCGGACCATCCGGCACGCATCCCCCTCTGAAACAAACGATTGTCCTGCGTGGAGGTAGAAACCAGCCGAATTGCTCGCCCTGAGGTGCAAGCAACAACCATTAGGCTAAGCCTACCCCGGGTGCTGGTGGGAGTCAATGGGAAGACGGAGACTTGAGCCGGCTGGTTACGAAGGGGCTGAGATGAGTGTCGCGGACAACTTAATGACTCCGGGAAATCGCCCGCTCGAAGTCATCCGCGGTGGTTTCATAGCAGTGCAGCTTGGTGTTTTTATCGCCCACCTGCGCAGCCACCCGGTTCGCGTCCGCCTGGGTCTGCTCATCGAGTTGTTCTCCGCCCTCGGGGAACATCATCTCCATCAGCGATTCGTCACATTTGGGATCATGGGTGGCGCGCAGCTTGTAGATCCTCGTCGTGTTCCAGTTGTAGTCCGAAAGCCGCCTTTGATAAGGGAGCGAGACATAAACCAGCTTGATGTACTCGGTGTGCTGAGCGTTAACGGTGCGTTCGGCGATCACAACCTCATAATTCGAGAAGAACGATGTCTTGGAATAAGCACCAGGCACCGCGATAAAGCGCAAGGGGATGTCTTCGGCTGGACCTAGACCATTGTTGCGGGCCGACGGCGTCATCTGAGAGGCAGACGCGTCATCGCTCAGCGGATCCATCTGTTCCAGCGGCCCGGTTGAGACCGAACCGTTCCCCGCCGGAGGAGCGCCCGCGCCCAGGTTTCCGCCAGGAAGATCACCAAACCCACGGCCGCTGGATCCAGTGCCATTCCCGCCGTTGCCACCTGAAGCGTTTCCGCCGGCGCCTCCGCCGCCTCCAAGCGAAGGTGGAGGCGCAATCACGCCATCACCGCCGGCAACCAGCCCGCCGCCATGACCTCGGCTGCCGTTCCCCGTGCCCTGAAGTCCCGGCGGAGGTGGAACCACTCCCGTCCCTGTACCCGCTAAGGACCCGAACTGGTTTCCCGCGCCGGCGCCATTCCCGCCTCCAAATCCCGTGCCCGAGCCAGATCCTTGTAATGACGGCGGAGGCGGCACGACTTCCGTTCCGTTTCCTGACAATGCGCCGCCGCGTCCGTGGCCTCCGCTTCCCACGCCAGATCCATTCCCCATCCCTGCTAACGAAGGTGGAGGCGCAACTACACTCGAGCCGCCTCCGGAGAGCGATCCTCCCAAACCGCCGCGACCCGTCGCAGCTCCACCCGCGCCAGAAACCGTCGGCGGAGGAGGAACGATCTCCGACCCGCCCGTACCCAGCGATGTAATACGGCCTCGACCCGTGCCGCCGCCTGCTTGCATGGCAGGCGGTGGAGGCACTGCGCCTCCACCCAACGAACCCATGCGGTTGCCATCGCCGGAGCCAGCACCCGCCCCTTGCACCGAAGGTGGAGGCGGAACGACTTTCGATGAGCCTCCGAAGAATGAGGTCAGCGCGGCCATTACGCCGCCGCCACTCTGCACCGATGGCGGTGGCGGCACTACCTGCGACGCGACGCCCCCGGGCGATCCGGCCCGGCCCACTCCGCCCCGAATTCCCGCTCCTTGTACGGCCGGGGGTGGAGGCACAACCGCGACTCCCGGTCCCGAAACCATTCCGGCGCGGCCCTGATGCTCAACCGATGGCGGCGGAGCGACGACTCCGGACGCTCCGGAAGCGAGTGCTCGCGGGCCCATTCCCAACCCGGCCCGTAAACCTTGTCCCGGCAACTGCGGCGGAGGTGCGACCACCTGACCCGACGCGCCGAGACTTCCCAGACTGCGCCCAGCACCTTGCACCGAAGGTGGAGGCTCAACTACACGCGCGCCGGGTCCCCGCAGGCTTCGCCGGCCACCTAACGCCGCCAGATCTGCGGGCGGCGCAACGGCGGCCTGCGACAGTCCACCAGGTTGATTCATACGGCCACTCACATCCGGCGGAGGAGCAAGCGCTCCATCGAAACCCTTCAGCGCGGCCTGCGCGCGTGCTGTAGCTGAGATGGGAACCGAAGGCATCGCCGAATTCGATGACCCCAGGTTCGGCGCTCGCGGGCCCTCCGCCAGCTTCAAATCCGGGGGCACCACCAGCTTCGGCGTTCCCCGGTTTTCGGCGGCAACCGACATGGCTCCGGGTGCGTGCGCTCGTGACGCAGTCTGAGCCTTGGGCTGCAGCTTGGTCTTCGGAGGACTGTTGCGCGCGGAGGCAGCCGTTTTCGGAGGAGTGTAATAAAGCGCTTCTGCGGCCCGATAGGTCTGTCGCACATGCGGCTGCGGCCGGCTTGCCCATCCTTGCGACAGCGCCCAGCCAGCGAAGATCACAACAAAATGCCAGAGCAGCGATTCCTGAAAAGACTTCCACGGCAAGCTGGTGGGCAGGAACACGTCATGCCAGAGTTCGCCCGGGGCGGAAGACTCTACCGCCGGAGCCGGCTGGAACGCGTGGATCAGGTTGCTGAAGAAAATTTCGTGCGCGGGCTCCCGCTCAACCAGCAGGTTCAGACGAGGTTCGTTCTCATGGGCAACACTCGTTTCCGAACTTAGGAGCTCCAGGGCTTTTTCCATGGATCCACACGGTGGGGGAAAACTTTGCATCATTATAGGCCTGTTACTGCCCCATCCGGTCACTGATAAGAGTCAAAAGTACAAGAAAAATTAACGCGCCGCGCGCCTGAATTTCCGCGAAATCGACTCGCATTCCTGGCAATCATCGGTGCGGGCCGAGAAATCGCTGGCTCTCAAGAGTTTGACCCGCCTAGGGCGATTCGCCTAGTAGCTCGAGGAAGCTACCTGCACGCTGTACCGCTGGCAAAAAATCAGGCACTCTCGGCCCGCGCGTCTGGAACCGAGGCCGGCACCGCCCGCTTGCCGGCCCACTCCCGAAGAGCTTCAATCTCCTCGGCGCGCGTGGTCGAGAGGGGTACAGTGGCCTGAATGGCCTCGAGCAAGTGCTGATCCCCGAGCGGTTGCTTTTGAGAATAGGCGGAGTACAGCGCCGTCTGCACGACTGATTCGATCTCGGCGCCGGAGTATCCGCGCGCCGCCGCAGCGAGGCGATCGAGCTGAAATTCCGTCGGATTGCGCTTCCTGCGGCTCAACTGAATCGCGAAAATCTGTTTGCGTTCGGCCTGGTTCGGCAAGTCGACGAAAAACAATTCGTCGAACCGCCCTTTGCGGATCAACTCCGGCGGCAGCGCGCTCACGTTGTTGCAGGTCGCAGCCACGAAAACCGGAGCCTTGCGATCCTGCATCCAGGAGAGAAACGAAGCGAGCAGCCGCGAGGAGACGCCGGCATCCGCCGAGGCAGAATCCGGCCCGCTTCCCGCGAAGACTTTCTCCAGTTCGTCAATCCAGAGCACGCACGGGGCCAGCCCCTCGGCCACCTGAAACACTCTCTGAATCCGCTTTTCAGTCTCGCCAATGTACTTGTCGTAGACGGCCGCGGTATCGAACTTCACCAGCGGCAGTTTCCACTCGCTCGCGATCGCCCGGGCGCACATGCTCTTCCCGCAACCCTGCACGCCCAGAATGATCACGCCCCGCGGCGGATCGAGACCGAAGGCGCGCGCCTTCTCTTCCCACGAATCCCGGCGCTGCGCCAGAAACCGTTTCAGGTTGTCGAGGCCGCCCACGCTCGCAAGCGTGTCGCTCACTTCCACGAACTCCAGCATCTCCGAGCGCCGCAACAGCGCTTTCTTCGCCTCCAGCACATCCGTGACAGTTTCCGGGCAAAGCGCGTAGCGCTCCACCAGCGCCTGCGAGATCGCGCGTTCCGCTTCTTCTTCGGTCAGACCCCTGAGGTTGTCGGCTATCGTGTCTACGCTGGAAGGATCCAGCCTTCGTTGCAGCGTGTGCGTTTTCGAGATGCGCACCAGCACGTCGTCAATGATCTGCCGCAGCCGCTGCCGGTCGGGCAACGGCAACGCAAGGAACTCGACCAGGCTTGCGAGTTCCGGGGGAATCGAAATCTTGGGAGCGGTCAAAATAACGGTGCGGCGATTGGCCGCGAATTTCTGGCCCACATCGCGCAACCGCCGCACCACCACCGCGTCGTCCATGTGGCGGTGCAGGTCTTTCAAAATGAAAGCCGCTTCGATGGTGATGCCTTCCAGATTCGCCAGCATCTTACCCGGGTCCCGGCTGTCGTAAAGAGCCTTCGCGTTTTCGGCGAAATCGTTCACCTCGCCGCTGCGATAACCTCCCGGGGGAAAGGCGCCGTTCTCGATGACCGCAACTGTGCTGGTTCCGCAACGGACCAAACCTGCGGCAATGGTCCACTCGAAGACCGCCAGATTCAACGACGAGCAGGCGGCGCGTACCATGCGCACGGCGCGTGCTTCTTCCACCGTCTCCATCACCACGATGGGCGTGGAGGAGTCGATGAGCACTTTCAGGCGGTCGAGGACTTTGTCCATCCGTTTGACCAGTCAGGACTTACTCTCGTACAATAGCGTATTCGGCACCCACCGGAATATCTCTCTCGTAGAAACGAAGGTAACCAAAGAGCATGGCGAATCATTTATCGGCGCTGAAGCGCGCCCGTCAGACGGTCAAGCGGACCACGACCAACCGGACCAACACCTCGCGGCTGCGCGGCGTTCTTCGCGAAATGCGCGAAACCATCGCCAAGGGCGACAAGACAGCAGCGGAGAAGACTTACCGGGCGACGGTTTCCGCCCTGGATAAAGCCATTCAGAAAGGCGTGCTGCACAAGAATACGGCGGCGCGATATAAGTCGCGGCTCTCGGCGCGAGTGCGGGCGTTGGGCGCGAAGTAGAGTTTCGGAGTTTTCTGGTTTTTGGACGGCAGGCCTTCGGGCTTGCCGTTTTGTTTTTTTGCACGGTTTTTCACCACAGAGGCACAGAGCTCGAGAGAAAATCTTTGGCCCAAAAATCTCAGCATTACTTCGTGCCTTCTTTGATTTGGTTTAGTTTTTTATTTTTATTGGCTTTGGTGTTCTCTGTGCCTCTGTGGTGAAGAGTGTTTTTTTGCCTTTGGACGAGGGCTTAGGGTCTGGGTTTATCGCTGAGTTTCTTGCAGGGAACGTCTCCATTCCAGAGGAGCGCTTCGATTTTGCCCGCCTTGTCGCGCCTGAAGGCGACTTTTACATACAGCTGCCGATAGAAGAACGCGTCTTTCCCGATGGGTTCGAGCGGCAGGTAGTCGCCGCCGGTGCCGCGCATGGCGAGAGATTCCCCGTCGGCGCGAATATCGAGCAAGAGTGCCGGGTTGACCTCATAGGTTCCAACAAATTCGTCAGGGTGCGAAACCGATTCTTTGAGGCTGCCGCGGGGCGCGGGCAGCCTGGGATTCTCGCCCAGCGCGATGGCCGCGAGATCGTCGGCCAGCACATTGACCGCGGCGTCCTCCAGATTGCCGAGCACAATCACGGTCAAATGGTCGGGAAATAATGAGACGTGGGAGACGAAACCCGGGGCTCGCCCATCCTGCGCGATATATTTTTGCTTGCCCCGGGTTTCGCGCACATTCCATCCATATGGTATCCCCTGCAGGTCAATGAGTTTTCCCGATTGCAGAGCGAGGCCCCACTGAAGCAGATCGCTGCTCGTCGAGTACATCGAGGCGGAACCGGTGAGAATCGCTTTATCGTAGGCCGGGGCGTTCCGCAGGCCGTGATCGCCGAGAGCCGGCTGGTAACCGCTCGCGCGCCCCGGAATCAGCGTTTCATCGCGATAGGTCCCCGTCTCCTTCATGCCGGCGGGTTTCAGAATCGCTTCCGCCACATACCCCTCGTAAGGTTCTCCTGAGACTTGCTCAATGATGTACGCCAGAAATCCATAGCCCGTGTTGCTGTAGCTGCTCTTGCTGCCGGGCAGAAAATCCAGAGGCTTGGTCTTTACCCACGCGATCAGGTCCGCCAATGTGACTCGCTGATATTTCTTGATCGGATATTCGGGAAGCGAGTAGAAATCGGGCAAACCGGATGTGTGCGTCAGCAATTGCTCAATCGTGATGCGCTCGCCGTTCAAAAAATCGGGAACGTACTTGCTGAGCGGATCGCTCAGCTTGAGCTTCCCTTCGCGCTCGAGTTTGAGAATGGCAGCGGCGGTAAAGGTTTTCGTGACCGAGGCAATGTGGTATTTCGTGTTCTCGGAATTCGGAATGTTCCACTCGTAGTTCGCCATCCCGTAGGACTTTTGAAACAGTACGTGATCATCCTTTGCGACCAGGACCGACCCGCTGAAATCGCCGTTGCGGACGTAGGCCTGCACTTGGCGGTCGAANCGATTCGAGGAAACCTGGGCCGCAAGCGATACAGCCGCGAGCGAGACCCAGGCCGCCCGGAAGAGCGTCCATGCGCGAGCCCGAAANCTCCGGGAGCTCACAGTCGCACTCCGAAGTGCTCCTCGAGGGCTGCGCGCCATTCTTCTTCGTTCTGCAGCATGCGCTCTTCGCGCTTTCCGCCGGTGGTGCGAATCAGCTTGAGATCGGAAAGCGTGATGCGGCCCTCGCGCGTCGGTAAGGTACAGATGCGCTGGCGCGTGAAATGCGATTCCGGCGAAGTTTGTTGAAACTGGCAGCGGTCCTCGAAATCGCGCAACTGGCGCGGTGTCTGGGTGAAGCGGAATTGCGATTTCCATTTCCCGCCCGCCAATTGGCGCTGCACGATCATCACGTCTCCCACAGCTGCAATACGGAATCGCTGCCCATATTGTTCCTGCTCGATTTCAGGAATTAGACGCAGGGGTTCCAGAAAAGAATCGCCAAAGCCGACGTCCGCCAGCCAGGGCTCTTCGAGATCGACCCGGAGTGCCATATGATCGAACTCGGGCGAAGCGCTGCCATCGTCCCGCGCCACCCGCGCCGATAAGAGTGTGACCTGGAAACCCAGCTCGCGCAGCAACGCTGCAAACGCCCCATTCAGTTCGTAGCAGAACCCACCCCGCCGCAGGTGGACGATCTTGTGCAAGAAGCGCTCCTCGTCGCAAGTGATCGCGCGCCCAAGCGAAATATCCAGATTTTCGAAAGGAACCGCATAGAGATGCGCCGCATGCAAAGCACGCAGTGAGTCAGAACTCGGCACTGTGGATTCGGTATAGCCGATGCGCGCTAGATAGGCAGCTGTGTCCATCCCAGCTATTGGATGTTGTCTCTCTTCTGGAGATTGTGTCTCGAGCAGAGAATCTGGATATTAGCTGCGTCTTTTGAGAACCCACCCTGCGAATATGGAATGATATGGTCGAAGTGGAGATTGTCTTTTGAACCGCATTCCACACAACGTCCTTTATCCCTTTTCCAGACTTCTACTTTCACAGCACTTGGAATTACCCGGTCGTGTTCGAAATCTACGCGGATTGTGGGGGTTGTAGGCTCAAGGAGAATCTCCTCCAATAATTGCAACTTGAATTTGAATACCTGCCTACGTTCGTTGGTTTCCTGCCAGCCATCCATTAACTCAAAGAGACCGTTGTAGACCCAGATTCCATCTCTGACCTTCTCGAGTATCCGCACTCTCTCGGCCTGTGCTTCACCGGATTTGTACTGCGGCACGGCCTTTATGAAGAGACCATTTTGAGTAGGTCGACCATTTGGCTGGAATTCTGGTTGATCAACGAACTTTGGATCAGGACCGCTCCTGTACCTCGAAGCGTCACGGCCTTCATAGATCACAATACGGCCAGCTTGCTCCACCCGATCTTCGTACGGAGCGCCGGGCCGAACGCTCATCAAGATCAGACTCTCATCGCCTCTGATTCGAAAATTCATGCCTCGCTGCAGACTTATCCCGTAAAGGTCGCACATCTCACGATAGGAGAGTACATCCTGCGGCGAGAGCATGATGAACCGTTGGAGAAAACGTGTAATAGCTGACGACCGACGACTGGCGACTGGCGACTAAATCTGCAGCTCGTCCTGCGACCACGGCGAATCCGGCCGCGGCTCGGCCGTCAGATCGAGCGCCAGTTTTTCCAGCACCATGCGCTTGCTGGGCGGATTCGAGCGCAGCGCCAGGTCCGCCTTCGCAATCAGGCGAATCGCGCTGATCAGTTCGCGCTTCGACTTGTACCGCCGCGCCTGCCGGATGATGTCTTCGGCGGCAAACGGAGGCACGCGGAACCCGTGCCACAGTGCCGCCCACAAGGCTCGCTGATCACGGACATTCCGTTCGAGAATCACCAGCATCTGGCGGAAGGTTTTCGCCAGCATGTAGAGGTGACCAATCGCCGCCTCCTCGCCGTCACCGGAGGAGAGAATCGCGTCCAGCACTTCGAGAGCACGCACGCGGTCTTTCGACGAAATCGCGTCGGTCAGTTCGTAGAGCGAGCGCTGCTTGGCCGCAAGCACCATGGTTTCCACATCGCCCAGCGTGATGCGCTTCTTCTCGCCCACGTAAAGAATGAGTTTCTCCAGTTCGTTGGAGATCATCATCATGTCGCCGCCCAGCGCGTCCACCAGTTCGCGCGCGCCGTCGTTCTCCATTTTCACGTCGTGGCTGGCACAGTAGTCCGTGACCCAGCGCACGGCCTCGCTCTCTTCTACGCGCGCCAGCTCGACGATGCCGCAGAACTGGCCAAGCGTCTCGCGAATGCGCTCGTAGCGGTCCTTGTCGGTCATCTCCATGCGGCGGACATCGGCCGGGATGCTGATGTGGTCGGCAACGAAAATCAGCAGCGCATCCGGGTTGGGGCTCTGGCAGTACTCCTCGATCGCGGCCAGCTTCTCTTCATTCGATCCCCGCCCGAACAACGTCTTCACCCCACGCACGAAGAACACCTGGAAGGGAGCCATCAGGGAAGGCGTGCGCGCGCGATCCAGCACTTCGCTGAGATCGGTTTCCGCAAGATCGAAATCGAACACGCTGAAATCGCGCACATCGCTCGCCACCAGGTGCTCGAGAATCGCCTCGCGGAAGCGCTTGCGGAAGAAAACTTCGTCGCCCACAAAGACGTAGGCGGGGCGCAGCTTTTTCTTTTCCACTTCGGAGACGAAGCGCTCGGCCTGCGCGAAAGCCCGCATCAGAACCCCTCCAGCACGCTGCTGACCAGAGTCTGCGCGAAGTCGCGCGAGAGCCGGCCCATCGCCGGCGAGTCTTCTTCGAAAAAGCTGCTGGGTTCCTGCGATACCTGGTACTGCTCGCGAAACACATACAACGGATTCTGAAACAGGATCTTGCCCTGCCGATCGACCAGCGATACCCGGACGCTGACGATGACCAGGATACTTTCCGCGCGCCCGGTCTTCGAGTCGTAGGTGAGCGGCGATGTGCTGGTGGTGAGCACGGTGCCGTGCAGGGTCGCGTCGGCAGCATCGCTGCNTTCATTCAGGATCTGATAGTGCGTCCGGGTGGTGAACTCGCGGATCACCGCCGAGGTCAGGGTTTGCTCGATCCGGTAAGTCTGCGATTGATTCAGGAATGCGGGAATGGCGAGGGTTTTGACGGTCTCGGGCAGCGTGACCACGTGGCCCGCAGTGTGATATCCGCAGCCAACATTGGCAAGGAACGCGAAGACGAGGCCAAGCATCGTACGCTTCGCGCGCAAACGATTCATCGGCACACTCTGCCGTCGCAAGGGACGCGGCAAAATCCGGGATGTTCGATCACTGAATCTTGCCTCGAGGACGAGTCGGGGTCATAGTCTCTGCGCACTCCACCGCCGTGACGGCGGCAATCCGAAGATTGTCGGAGGCTGCCCAAAGCCACACGCCATTCGGGTAATTTTCGTCGCGCGCCAACGATACAAGAATATCGCTTTGCCCGGCTGCGTTGACGTTACTCGGCGAATCCTCGCTCTGTCGTGTCACCGTGACATGTTCTCCGGCAAGCGCCTGGGAGAGGTCGCCCAAGGCCACAGCCTGTTCCATCTCCAGGTAGATCGAGAAAGCATGCCCGTGGAAGATGGGCGCCTGGATCAATTGAATCGACGGCTGCAACGCGCCCGGACCCGCGATCCGCTGGTAGTGCTTCAACAGCCGCTGCTGGGTCGATTGCAGCGTCGGCGTGGCGTTCGGCCCGTACGTCTCCGCCAGATTGAAAGCCACCTGGGTATCGAAAACCTGCTTGGGGAGTTCCTGGAACGATAGAAGATTCACCGTCTGTTCGTGCAACTCATCCATACCCTTTTGACCGTGTTCTGAGGCCGGCTCCATCACCGTGCAAACGACATGGCGAACCTTGCCGGCCTTTTGCGACCGCAATACCAGCAAGGCCAGGCTTACCGCCGCAGGATGCGCGACCACGCAGGGGCCGGGCTGCAATTCAAGGGCGGGAGTTTGACCAAGGTGGCGCTCGATCCAGGGCGAGCGGATCGCAGCCGTGGGCTCATCTTCGAGGGCATAGGAAAGATCCACGATGGCGCTGCCGGCATCGCGCGCGGTTTTCCAACTCTTGCGGGTCGAGGCCGCGTCGGAGGCGAAGAACGTGAAATCCAGGCGCTCGAACTGCTCATTGCGCACGCGCTGGATGAAGGTCACCTCGTCGCCCATGGTTTCCAGTTGTCCCAGGGCTTCATCGTCATCCAGCAATTTCACATCGACTGCCGGAAAGTTGCGGTCGTTCAGGACCTCGGCGACTTCTTTGCCGCGCAGCGACGCCGCGCCCACAATCGCGACGCGGTAAGGCTTGGCGCGTATCGTGTCAGGGGCTGAAACGGTCGCGGGTTTGATGGGAGAGCTCATGAGGTCTGAGAAGCCTCCTTGTACACGGGCGGAGACGGAGGCGACGGCCTGCGCCGGATGATCCACTGCAGGCGCCACCATACACCTGAAAACATGTAGATGAGCGCAATCGCAAAAAGGACCCAGCGGGAGTAGAACCAGATCAGCGCAAATAGCGCCGCCAGCAATAGCATCAGGCGGAACGGCTGTCGCGTATTGAAATGAATGTCCTTAAAACTGTAAAAGCGCCAGGTGCTCACCATCAGGTAGGCCACGGTAAGGACCAGTAATAACGCGACGATCGCCATGGCCGGATTGTCCAGCGGAACTCCCCGGGTGAAATGCACCACGGCCGCGATCACACCGGCGCCGGCGGGAATGGGCATTCCCACAAAGTATTTCTTGTCCGGACGCCCCGGGTTCGAGGGCTGTGGATTCACCTGAATATTGAAGCGCGCCAGACGGCTGGCCCCGGCAACAAGGAAAAGAAAAGAAGCCACGGCCCCAAATTGGCCGAGCTTGGTATGAAGCTCCGGACTCATCAGAACCGGCAGTAGATGGAAAGCCCACATGTAGGCGAGCAAGGCGGGAGCCACGCCGAACGTAATGACGTCGGCGAGCGAATCCAGTTCCCGGCCGAAATCGCTGCTGGTATTGGTCAGGCGCGCGATGCGGCCGTCAAGGCCGTCAAACAGCACGGCAAATCCGATCGCCTTCGCGGCGAAATCAAAATGCCAGGGCTCGCCCACCGTGGCATGCATCGCCTGCAGGATGGCGTAGTAGCCTGCCGCCAGGTTGGCTGTGGTGAACAGCGACGGCAGGATGTACATCCCCTTGCGCTGCCTGCGCGTGCGACGATCTTCTCTGCGGCGCCGCGGAACCTCCACCATGACGTGATCGCCGAGATCGTCCATCATCGCGCTCCTTGGGTGGCCGATTGCGCACCAGCACTCGCCAGCTCTGGACGAACGCTGGCGTAAGCCAGAATGGTCGACGCGCCCTTGACGTGATCTCCGACTTTCACAACAGGCCGAACACCCACATCCATGATGACGTCCACGCGCGAACCGAACTTAATCAAGCCGACACGCTCGCCACGAGCAACCGGGTCGCCGACTTTCTTATAGAAAACAATGCGCCGCGCAATCAGTCCCGCAATCTGCTTGAAGACCACGGTTTGCCCTTCGCCATCTACGGTAACGATGTTCTGTTCGTTCTCGTCGGCACTGTTCGCGCCCATCGCATTGAGGAATTTTCCTTTTTGATAGCGCACATCGCGAATCACACCCGCAATCGGGGACCGGTTCACGTGCACATTGAAAACGTTCAGGAAGATGCTGATCCGCACACGCTCACCACCATGATTGTCGACGAGAATTTTCGAAACGTCGGTGACTGTGCCATCGCCGGGAGAAACAATCGCCCCGGGAGTGTCCGGCACAACACGTTCCGGATCCCGAAAAAACCACAGGCAAAAGGCTGCCACGAGCCACACGGGAATTCCCCACAGCGGGGTGGTGAGCCAGGCAAGCAACACTCCTGCCAGTAACAATGGGAAAGCGTAGAAATAGCCGTCGCGCACCATGGGAGTCTCTTGAAATTATAGTGCAGCCTGCGAGTTGAACTGCTTTTAACTTAAATGCAATAAAAAAAGGCGCTTACAAGCGCCGATTTCGAGAGACATATCGCCCATGACGGCTACGCCGTGTGTCGTTGGACAGGGATTAGGCTACCTGGTTCTGAATCTGCTGCCGGAATTCGCGCTCAATGGACGCCATCTGGTCCTTCAAGCGGAGTTTCAGCTTCTTCAGCCGGACCTCTTCCAGTTTTTCGTCTTCGGTGAGATATCTTTTTTCGGTGAGGGATTCGAGTCTTTCTGCGTACTGCGTATGCTCCACAGCCAGTTTGCGGAATTCTTCGTGACTGGCCAGGAGTTGGTCTCTCGGAGTCATCCAGCAGACCTCCAACCTGAATTGTGAACCTAACGTTAACACACGCTATCGCGGCGCAGCAATCCCAAATTCTACCCAGGCGGGATAGCCGTCACCTCGTTTGAGTTACCTCAATTGCACTGATTTCGCGGCATTTATTCAAGTGATAAACGATATACAATCGCATCCTCTTGCGGCTGTGTGTAGTAGCGCGGACGCCGGCCACTCTCCACGAAAGCCCATTTTTCGTACAACAAACGCGCCGCGTGATTCGATTCGCGAACCTCCAGGAACACGGCAGACGCTCCCTCGGTTCGCGCATCGTCGAGAAATACGCCGAGCAATCGCGTGCCCAGCCCGCGCCGGCGCGCCGCACCCGCCACCGCAATGTTCTCGATTTCCCATTCGCCGGTAACCTCTTTTGCGACCAGGAAGCCTTGCACGCCTACCGTCTCCTCAATGACCAGCGCCACGCGCCGCGGCGCATCGTCGCCAAACACGCGCTCATATTGGTCGCGCGACCACTGCGCCGCCGTGGCCGAGTGACTCCCCAGACGCATCATGGCAGCAATGTCGGCGGGAGTGGCGGGGCGGATATGCATGAGCTGCGCAGCAACGAGTATCAGAGTACGCCATCCGGGCGCACGAAAAGACGCCTTCTCTTCTCCGCCTCTCTGCAACCACGACAGAGTAAGGGGTCGATCAGTGCGGTTTGAATGTCTTGCCGGTTTCCAGGAGTGTTTTCAAGCGGGAGAGGATGCGCGGCCATCCATCTGAGCAAAATGCGTAGGCAGGATCCCCTTCATCCCACTGATCGTGACGGATCGTGAGCTTGGTGGCTTCCGTCTCTGGCTCAAGTTCGGCAGTCACTCGAGATTTCAAAGGGCTCTGTCCGAGTTGAAAAGTGTACTGAAGCAATTTGGGCGGTTCAGACTGCAGGATCTCGCTCTTCACCAGGGTCGCGGGCTTGCCATCTGGCCCCGGCCCGATCCACTTCATCGAACCGCCGGGTTTCAGGTCCGCTTCAAAGTCTGCGCCCATAAAGATGATGCGGTTCGACTCCGGCGAAAACAAGCCTTCCCAAAGCTTTTCAGGCTTCACCGCAAAATAGAAAACGAATTGCAGAGGGGTGCTCATCGTTCTCCTCAATCGGATGATCCGTAGACGAACTATTGTAGAACGGCGATTTCACTCACAGTCCAAGCCAACTGCCCGCCCGAATCGTAAGTTTGGGCGCGCCGAAAAGTGAAGCTCTGTGTGGCGGCCGCCGCTTGCGTGGCTGGCGAGAGTGCATGCATCTGTCGCGCATGCGCTGCGATCGAGACGCTGGGCGTCACCGCAATGATGATGAAGAGTAGAGCGAGTTTGTAAATGCGGAATACTACGGAGCAGTGGCGGGTCATAGGATACTTCCTGGGAGCTGAATATGAAGCTCGGGCCGGGAGCGTACCACTGAACGCACGGACGATCAACGATCGAAATCAGATTTCGTACCACGCATCTCCACTGCGGGGCGGTCCAACCCTCTTGACTCCGACCGGCCTTCTCATGGAAGGCGTCTCTCCGCTCAGGATGACTGGAAAGTCAAGGCGCCCCGGGTGGAGCGCCCTTTACCGATTGCCGTTTGGCAACGCGAGTTAGGTAACGACAGATCTTAAAATTTCCCTTTAGCGGTGGCGATGTCCTGCTGGTGGATGGGCGTAGGTACGAACTCGAACCCATAGAACCAGGTTACGTTCTGTACGTTGTTGCTGTCGGTCCAAAGCGCGTGGTAGACGTCGTCGGAACCACCAGCGATATCGGTGTAGTCGCCGAAGAAGCCTCCGCCGAAACCGTAGCGCGTGTTAATCGGTTGAGCGGTAACGATGGAGCTTGTGCCCGTCGTCAGATTACCAACCACGTAGTCCAGTCGGGCGTTGTGGATGTAGCTGCCGAGCACGTCGCAGGTGATGCGACCGACCGGCGGCGCAGGCCCGCTGGCGCAGGTCTGCCAGGGCGAGACTACGTCGGCAGCGTAAGCAGAGATATACACGTGACCGGAGGGCGTGGATGTCAGCGCCGGGAAAAGTGTATCGACCCTGTGGGTAGGTGCCA
>JGI12627J18819_10000214_pt1 | contig 19235 bp, 14 predicted proteins | sample TexAe_OM1H0_M2_FD_18819 | JGI IMG/M metagenome (IMG submission 18819)
GCTAATCCCCTTCCTCTCCTCTTTAAAAGCTGAAAGGTTTAGACTACCATGTTGTTACACACTTATTAAAAGATTGCCACTACCGAGCACACTTCATAGCTGTATACAGAGATTAACTTCCTTTATTTCACTTAATAATCTTTTGGGACCTTAAATTCATGTTCACGACTGTTTTCGTTTCGACTATCCACCTTATCATGAATAGTCTGAAAATCTACTATTAATTTATGTAATTCCGAGTTAAAATCTAAAGGTAGGATTTCAAGGCCCCCCAAATATAACTTTCGTTTAGATTTAGACTTGCTGTACCTGCATAAATCTTACTTATTTTTATAATAAGCTTTAGTAGATGTCATACTTACATATGTTTCGCGGAATACCAGCTATCACGAGGTAAGATTGGTCTTTCACCCCTTTCCACAGTTCATCGGAGAATTTTGCAACATTCACCCGTTCGATCCATTATAATCTGACCATGGAAAGATCACCTCGCTTCGGGCCTAATCTAAATAACTTTCCCATTTCCTTTTAAATATTTTTTTATTATTTAATTATGGCACAGTCGCTTTCGCTAAGGCTTTAAACCTTGCTATTCAGATTAACTTGCTGACCCATTATGCAAAAGGTACGTCGTCATTAAAGATTAATTTTATTTATATTTTGATTATATTTATTGTAAAATTAATTCAATTCCGACTGCTTATAGAGCTACTAATTCATTTGGTTTTATTTATATAATTACTAATTACTATATTAAAATAATAATTAAATAATTAATTATTTATTATGCCTACTGCTTAAAATGTTTCCTTTACAGTACTTTATTCACTATCGCTAAATTTATAATACTTAGCCTTAGAGGATGGTTCCCCTTTATTCCGACAAGTTAACTCTCATCATACTTGTTTAACAATAATAAAAATAAGTTACAGGACTTTAACCTTCTCTGGGTAATATTTTTAATGGTATTTACTATTTCATTGAATTAATTATTTCACTTTTTTTTAATTATTGATAGGCTGATCTGATTTCACTCGCCATTACTTTCAGAGTCTCGGTTGATTTTCTTTCCTTTCCTTACTACAATGTTTTGCTTCGGGAAGTATTAATATTTAAGGTTTCCCTTAGGATTGCCACTTATTTTATATTTAGAAATAAATTTCTAATTGTGGCTTTTGGTATCGACACCTCCTTTTTTTATAAATTTGCTCTCTTATCCTTAATAGCCCCTTTAAATTACTTTGGTGTTAAATTCCATATCATCACCGATACTTTTATTATATTAAAATGAATCATATAATATTTTATTTATAATTTTTTTCTCAAAAATAGGAGTTTGTAGACGCGCTTAAATATAAATTATGCTTTGTTGCTTCGTCAAAACATGGGGGATTAAATTAAAAAATTAATTAAATATTCCATGACTAACCATAACACTTACTGTAAATGCTCCATTTTTATTTTTAGATGTAAAAGTGGCAGTATTAACAATATTATTTTTAGATTTTATAAAGCTACCTTTATAATCTGTTTTAATTGTTTGTTTAGGAACCACTCGTTGTGTTATAAGTCTACCTGCTATTTTAATTTTAATACCTGTTAGTTTTGATATTAAAATTTTTTTAGTATTTGAATTTACTACTTTAATTGGACTAATTCCAGAGTTAAATAAACCTTCATTTTTAGATTTAAGTAAAGTTTTTGTTGTTAAATTTGAATTAGATATATTCATTTTATTAAATTTCTTTACAGATTCTAAAATAGGTGCTTTTTGAAATAATCTACGTATTATTCTATCAAATTTATATTTTTTAGCATTTAAAGTTATAAGTTGTGCTAAAATATTACTATCATGATAAGGATATTTTAAAGGCACTAATACTAATTCTACATTATTTTTTAATATATCAGATAATATAATAGCTAATTGTTCAAATTTTAAATTAATATTTTTAATATTGTTTTTATGAATTATATTTAAATTAGGATTCATTTTTGTTATTAATATTTTTTTATTATTTAATAAAGAATTACGTGGAGCCGAAACAGAACCTCTTATTTTATAAAATCTATTATTCAATTTATAAATACTTGTTAAAATACGTCTTAATTTTAATTTTAAACCTAATTGTAGTCTTCTTGATTTATTATTACTTAAATTATTTTGTCTCTGATTAATTAATTTAGAATTAAGCCGAGTATTATACATACTTTGTCTACCAATAAAATATTTATTTAAAGGACTATAAAAACAAATTTGTATAATTATTTTATTAGGTGTAATTGTAAATACAGGTTGACTGTTTAAACAAAATATAGATTTAAAGAAAGAATTTATAATAGAAATGGCATTATTTTTATTACGTTCACTACCATTTAAATATAAAGGCATTGCTTGAGATTCCACTTTATTTAAAACTTTATTAAAACTATATATATTATTTTCTAGAACAGATGCTCCAGAAAAATAAGATCCATTTATTTTTTTATTAGAAAAAGTATAAGAATTATTAATTTGTTTTATTAAGTTGTTTAACATTCATTTTTAATATATATTGCTTCGTCACATTATTTTAAATTAGTTTTTATTTAGTAAATATTATTTTATAAATAAATTTATAATATAATAAATACTTAAATAGAAAGATACTAATTTACTTTAATTTATAACTTTAATATTTTTCTTTGCTAGACTTTCGCCTTTTATGTATTTATTAAAGTTTGTTTGAATAATAAATTAATTAATAATATTTAATTTAAACGTTCTGAATCCTGGAATAAGGATCAGGGGTGTATTGTTATATTCTCTTTAATAAGATTATTTATATAACATATTATTAAAAAATAAGCTGAGAAAAGGAATTGAACCTTTATTTTACCGTCATGAGTGGTATGTTTTAACCATTTAAACTATTTCAGCTATACTAATTATCATGTAAACCAAAATGATATATACTCCTAAAAAGAATAAATAAAATATTTTTTATAGGAGTATTAGACTCATGCTTATTAATATTTAAATAGTATAAAAAAGGGGATTACATTAATTATGCATTTATTTAAATGTAAACTAGAGTTAGAAAAAAATCTACAAGACAAATTATGTATTTTTCTTTATTATTTTTATATAATATGAAATACTGAATTTATGTCTAAATATTAATAGGTAAGATATGGGAGTTTATTTTTCAATTTAGATATTTAGATACAAGTGCCTGTCGGAACCTTTATATAAAATTATTAAATTGTATTCATATTTAATTATGTTTGTATTTAAGGTATCCTTTATATTATATTTTTCTCAGTGTGAAGCTCAAGCTCCGCGCTGATTATATAATAAATAAACAAAACTTACTTAAGAGTTAAAATACTATATATCCGTATATATAAATTAAAGTTTCTGTTATATTACCATGAATTTTTTCATTTATTTTAAAACATATCTTATTTATACCTTGAACCTTAACTAAATTTTAATTTATATAAAATTCCAGCATTAGATTTCATAACTCTAACATTTTATATTTTAAATAAGCCCTTATTTAAACTACGATTCTGATAATTAAACGTATATATATATATTTTTATTATCATTTAAGGGTAAAATTACGGACTCGAACCGTAATCCACCGTCGCCACAAGACGTTATTTTACCAATTAAACTAATTCTACCTTTTTATATATTTAATTTTATAAGGGGCTATTATTGTATAATAGTAATTTTATCAATAAAGTATAAGCCCCTGTTTATTTACCTTTTATTTAAAGGTTTTATATTTACATATTGATATATTATACTTATATATACTAAATTAGAATATTCTAATTAAGATAATGTATCAGTTGTAGACCAAGAAGATATAACTAAATAAGTAGTTATTAAATATATAATTACTAATCTAAAACTATCAATAGCTGGAACAGGTAATTCTAATAAAATAGGATAAAATAAATAAAATAAAATAAGTATTATACCTAATGTCATGTATAAAGCATAAGTAGTAATTATACCACTATCTAATTTACTTAAATTATTACCTGTTGAAAGTAGATTTACTGTTAAACCATTAGGACCTATCATTTCAATAAATCCTCTATCTAAAACTTTAGCTATGGTATATCCTATATTCAATCCACCGTTTATTATATATCCATTGTAAATTATATCTATTAAATATTTTCCATTAAAGAAAGTATATAAAGACTGTCCTATTTGACTTAATTTAAATTGTACTAATAATAAAGGATATTTATTATACATAATTAATGCTAATGCTGCTCCTAATACACTTAAAATAGCAGGTAATAATTTATAAAATAATGGTATAGCAAATTCAGCTTCAACTAATGTAACATTAGCTGGATGTTGAAATAGGCTAGCACCAGGGAAATCTGTACCCATACCAACAAATAAATCATGTCCAATATATCCAAAGAAAATACTAAATAATACTAAAATAGTAAGAGGTATAACAACAAAATTATCTGCTTCACCATTACTTAATGATATATTTACATAATCATTACGAGGACCATTTGGATAAGTAAAGAAAGTTAATGATATTAATCTAAATGAATAAAAAGCTGTTAAACCAGCTGTTATTGTTCCAGCCCAATATGCAAAATAACTAGTAAATTTATATTGTGAATAAGCTAATTCTATTAATAAATCTTTACTAAAGAATCCAGTTAACCAAGGTAAAGCCATTAAACTAAGTGATCCTATTAAAATACTTGTATATGTAAAAGGTAAATAATGAATTAAACCACCTAATTTTCTAACATCTTGTTGATCAGCCATGGCATGTATTACAGCACCTGCAGCTAAGAATAATAATGCTTTAAAGAAAGCATGATTTACTAAATGAAATAAAGCAACATTATATTGTGATAAACCAATAGCCATAAATACATAACCCATTTGTGATATAGTACTAAAGGCTATAATTCTTTTTAAATCATTTTGTAATAAACCTGATGTAGCAGCAAATAAAGAAGTCACTGCACCTACTATTACAATTACTAATAATACTGTTGGACTATATTCTAGTAAAAAAGATGATCTTATTAATAAATAACATCCAGCTACTACTAGTGTAGCCGCATGTAGTAAAGCTGATACAGGTGTTGGACCTTCCATACTATGTGGTAACCAAGAATGTAAAAAAATTTGAGCTGATTTAGCCATAGCACCTATTAATAGTAATATACCTATAACAGATATAGCTGTTTCATTCATATAAGGTGATAAACTAGATACTGAAGAATAATCTAAACTCCCTAATAATGCGAATAAAGCAAAGAATCCTATAGTTAATCCCATATCACCCACTCTATTCATTGTTAAAGCTAGTATTGCTGATTTATTTGCTTGTATTCTAGTAAACCAAAAATTGATTAGTAAATAAGAAGATATACCTATACCTTCCCAACCTATAAATAAAGTTAAATATGAATCACCACTTACAAGAATTAACATAAAGAAAGTAAACAATGATAAAAATGAGAAAAATCTTTGATTATGTGGATCACCATTCATATATGAAATAGAATACACGTGTACTAGAAATGATATAAAAGAAATAGGTATTATCATAGATACTGTTAAAGAATCAAATAAAAATCCCCAAGAAATATAAAGAAATTCAGAATCAATCCAACTAAATAAATTAATTGAAACAGGTGAACCACATATACCTACTTCATAAAAAGCTATTGTAGCTAATACACAAGTTAAAAAAAGAGATGTACAAGTTATTATATGGCTTCCTGTTACACCTATTTTTCTACCTAAAAAACCTGATATAATAGAACCTAATAAAGGTAATGCTAATATTGATAAATACATTAAGTTCTTAATGATATATTTCCTCTTAATCTATAATATGCTACTAAAATACTTAAACCTATAACGGATTCTGCTCCTGCTATAGAAATTATATATACACTAAAAGTTTGACCTATATTATCATCAAAAGTAGCACTACTAATTAATACTAATAGTGTAACAGCTAATAACATTATTTCTATTGAAATAATCATTAATATTATATTTTTTCTATTTAAAATAAATCCTAAAATACCGATTAAAAATAATGATAATGATAAATTCATATTTTATATTATAATATTCCTTAAGGAACCTTTAAAATTCTATTTATAAAAATGAAGTATTTTTATACTTTAAATTTTTATATTATTAAATAACGATTATTGCTTAATAATGAAATTCATTATTAAAACTTTTCACGGTCTAAGCAAATTAACAAATACCTATTAAAATTAAATAATTCTCATTAAACGATTAAAATAAAATAATAATTAATAGGATTTATATTTTTATATTTAATTTTTATTTTTATACGAGCTCTATCGGATTCGAACCGATATCAACCTAAGTGACGCTCAGGTACTTTACCTATTAAGCTAAGGGCCCTATATTAAACCTAAAAGCGGAAATTTTTAGTTAAAGATTAATAATTCAAGAACGAGGCGAATCGAACACCTACATATGATTTTGGAGATCACAGTTCTACCATTAAACTACGCTCTTTTATATTTTTTCTTTATTTTTCTTACTTCAGTGTATATTATGTACTTTTATTTAAATATATGCTTCTTTGCACCAAGGATCGAAGGTTAGATTAAGATTTAAATTTAAAAACTAAATTTATATTGTAATTTGAAGTGTGGAGGTGAAAAAGCGAGGGTGTAGGGGTTATAAAGAAGATAAAAATAAATAAATTTTATCTCGCTCCTTTCTATCCTATAAAGGTAAAAGACCACTCCGACTCACGCTTAATTATTAGTTAGATTTAGAATTACGAGATAAGATAATTGGTGCAATCATAGCTAATAATAAAATAAGACTAGTAATAATAAGCCATAAAGCTCCGTAAGTGTATAATCCTTGACCTAAAACTTCAATTTGTAAGAAATTATTAAAAATAGTATCAGCTATAACTGGATTTATTGTAGTATAAACAAAATTAGATGTTAAAACATCTGAACCTAATAATAATTGATTAAAATAATTAAATAAATTTAAAGGTAAATATAAAATAGATACATTGTTAAAAGTAAATGGAACAATTGTAAATAATTCATATACAAATAAACCTCCTACACTTAAAGCTAAAGGTAAATTTTTAGTATAAGCTGATCCTACTTCTAAAATATCAGTTAATTTAATATTAATCATCATTATTACAAATAAAAATAAAACAGTAATAGCCCCTACATATACAATTACATAAGATAGACCTATAAAACCTAAACCAGATACTATTAAATAACCTGCTGAATTTAAGAAAACAGAGATTAAAAATATAACTGCTATAACAGGATTTTTTGATGTTATAACTAAAACACTAGATAAGATAGCTCCAAAAGCTAATATGTCTAATAAGATATTATTCATGATATTTTTATTTTAAATATTTCAAGGAATGGTTTAAAATAAAACCTAATTATAATATGAATTATAATTATCCCCACTTTTCTTACTTATCCTAATTTTATTTTTAATTTACTTTTGAACAAAGACTATAAATTTATACAAGTGCAGCTCCAGGCTACGACAGCAAATTAATTAATACTTTCAATAATAAATAATTATTTATAATAAAATAGGATAGGCATTGTTTATCCCAAAATATATTTTAAAATAACATTAATTAATTAATATACAAGTTTTGTTCTAGCTTTTTCCATCCTATTCCATCCTATCCTATAAAAGTAAAAGATAAAAGGTAAAGGGTGAAGGGCTAATGAATAATTTAATAATACTATTTTAAAAATAATTATCTAGGGTGCTAATTTTTTCTTATATTAATTATTATTAATATGTAAAAAGATTAATAATAATTAAAAAAGTCAATAGGTATTAAGAGGATTCGAACCTCTGTAAGGAGCATTAACAGTACTCTGCATTACCACTATGCTATAATACCTTTAAAAATATTATTAAAACATATTTAATAGTACTCGCCTTTTATAGNAGGGAAATAAACCTGGAGAAGATTGGACTCGCTTAATTTAAAAGTCTGGTAGGCTCGACTCGAACGAGCAAGGTCTTACACCCAAAGTAAGTAACGTTCCAATTTGTTTTCTACCAGTTATTTTTAATCAAATAGATTTTAATTTTAAGCTCTAAGCTAAATATAAGCAATTATCACTTAGATAAAACCTTAATATTTTAAAGTATAGATCTAATAAATAATTATATTATTTATTTTTTATAAGTTTTGTATTATTCTTATATTAATAAATACTTATTTTATAATTTTAAATTATGTTTTAGTTATTATTTTTGGGGGTTATATTCAATTACATTGAATACATACTTTTTTCTTTATTTTAAATTTATTTTCTTTATTTAATGGATAATTAAAATTTTTTCCCTTTAAATAATTAAATTTTTATTAGATTCATTATAATTAGTATATTTATTCCTTTTTGGAATCGAACCAAAACCTTTTCTATGGTAAAGAAAAATTCTACCGTTAAACTAAAAGAATTTATATTTATAGATTACATAACTTCGTACTTCGTAGTATTAGGGGGTTTAATTTAAAATAGATAGTTTTAGTTATTTGCTTTAGAATTAGAATTATCAAGAGCTAAATCCATTAAAGTATTTTCTACTATTCCTGTTAATGGTACTATTATTAAGAACCAAGAAAAATATAATGCAGTAGCTATTTGTCCAATTTCTACAAAAGGAGTATTAGGATGTTGACTTCCAATCCATAATAGAACAAAGAAATCAGCCACAAATACCCAGAACATAAATTTCATTATAGGTCTAAAGTGACTACCTCTTAATCTAGATGTATCAAATAATGGCATACCTAATAAAATAAATAAAGATGAAAACATAGCTATAACTCCAAGTAATTTATTTGGTATAGATCTTAAAATAGTATAATAAGGCAGTAAGTACCATTCTGGTACAATAGAAGCTGGTGTTGATAAAGGATTAGCTGGTATGTAATTATCAGAATGACCTAATAAATTAGGATAATAAAATACTAATATTGTTAAACTTAATAAAAATACAAATATTGTAACTAAATCTTTAAATACAAAATAAGGATGGAATGGTAATCTATCTAAATTACCTGATACTCCCATAGGATTATTTGATCCATGTGTATGAATAGTTAATATATGTATAGCTGCTAAAGCTGCTAATATAAATGGTAATAAATAATGTAATGAAAAGAATCTATTTAAAGTAGCATTACTTACTGAAAACCCTCCCCAAACAAATTCTACAAAATCAGGACCTATCCAAGGTATAGCACTTAATAAATTAGTAATTACTGTTGCACCCCATAATGACATTTGACCGTAAGGTAAAACATAACCTAAAAAACCTGTAGCTATCATTAACACTAAAATAATAACTCCAATTGACCAAGGTAAGGTTCTAGGAGATCTATATGAACCATAGTATAATCCTCTAGCTATATGTAAATAAACAAAAATGAAAAAGAATGATGCTACATTAGCATGAGTGTAACGTATAGCCCAACCCATATTAACATCTCTCATTATATGTTCTACACTAATAAAAGCTAGATCTACATTAGGACTATAATGCATAGCTAAAAATACTCCTGTTAAGATTTGTATTACTAGACAAAGACCCAATAATGAACCCATATTCCAAAGATATGAAATATTTGAAGGTTGAGGTGAATCTACTAGAAATGAGTTAAATAAACTCAATAGTGGATGACTTTTTAAAAGCCTCATGGTTTAAACTTTTATTTGTGTTTATTTTTAATTTAATTTTTGAAATTGAATTCCTTCATATTTTATAATTATATTTTTTTAATTTCCTCTATTTTGTTATTTCGAAGGTTTATTATTAAAAATGTTAATGAACAATAATTATAATAATATAAATATTATAAAAAGGAAAGTTAATTATCTATTATATATTATTTAAATAAAATTAAATTATCTTAATAAAATATATAATTTTCAGCAATTAAGGAAAGATAATTATTTAAAGTTTTATTAAATCTATAGGTTTTTACAACCTTATTTTTATTATATTACTAATATATTATTAATAATAAAGTGTTAATGTTTAAGACAAAGTCTTTATATTTAAATATAAAATATTAAATTAACACGGATTATACCTATGAAATAATTCAATATTATACATATTTCTTACTAAGCTAAAATAAATAATATTATAAGCGCGTCTCTAGCTATAGGACCAGGATAATATCTTATAATTAAAAAATAAATAGTTAGAGAAACAATAGAACAAATTATTATATATATAAGCTCAAGAAGAATCGAACTTCTACTTATTTCTCATCAAGAAATCATTCTACCTTTAAATTATGAGCTTTAAATTATTAATTATAGATTCGGTCATAAAGTCTATAATTATTAATAATATATAATAAATAAAGGGGATATTTAATAATAATATATATATTTTATCCCCTTCTAAAATTAATAATAATTTTAAATAAAAATAATTAGTTAATTTAGTCTAGGTACAAGGCGAAAGAGCCTGTAATTAATGAAGATCAATAGCATCTTTAATATATGAACAAACTAATAAACAGAATACATAAGCTTGTATTAAAGAAACTGCTAATTCTAATCCAATTAATGCCACAAATATTGCAAATGGTACCATTGTTACTATAAACACAAGTAAACTTGTTGAAAACATAGTTAATAATAATGATGATAAGATTTTTAATAATGAATGACCAGCTACTAAATTAGCAAATAATCGAACTCCTAATGAAAATGCTCGAGCAATATAAGATATAAACTCTATTAATACTAATAAAGGTACTAAGGCTAAAGGTGTTCCACTTGGAATAAAAAATGAAAAGAAATGTAATTGGTGTTTATATAAACCTAAAATAGTTACTCCAAAAAAGATTGTAAAACTTAGACCTATTGAAACTATTACACTTGTACCTACAGTATAACTATAAGGTACATTACCAGTTAAATTAGAAATCACTATAAAGAAAAATAATGAATATATAAATGGTAAATATATTTCATTATTTGAACCAATTTGAGATCTTACCATTGAATTTATACTTGCAAAAGAACTTTCTAAAGCTATTGACCATTTACTTGGTACTAATTTATTATTATTATTACCTACGTAATGTAAACTAATTACTAAAAATAATACAATTAAAGAATATAATCCTAAATTTGTAAGAGTTAGATTTAAATAACCTAAAATTGGAGCATTTAAACTTAATAAACTTGTTACTTCAAATTGTTCTAAAGGAGAGTTTATTAAATAATTAACACTTTTTTCTACGGAAACGCTTGAATTAAATAACATTGTAATTTTTTTTTCTAATTTTGATTTATGTAAACCTCTAATCTATAGATACTTTTATTATTATGATTTTACTATTTTAGCCTGGTGTAACATCAAAGGCTACTAAAATACTAGGAACTAATACTGTTAAGGCAATAGCTACAGGTAAAAGTCCTGTCCAACAGAATAACATAAGTTGATCATATCTTAATCTTGGTAGTGTAGCACGGAACCATACAAACATAAAACAAAACATACATGTTTTAAGGCCTAAAATTATACTTTGTAAATTAATTATTGAATCATTTACAAATAATTCAGGCATATTATAACCACCAAAGAATAATATAGCAGTTAATGTAGACATTAATACAATAGAACCATATTCAGCTAAAAAGAAAAATACAAATATAATAGAAGAATGTTCTGTCATAAATCCAGCTACTAATTCTGATTCAGCTTCTGGTAAATCAAAAGGAGTACGATTAGTTTCTGCTAAGATTGAAATAAAGAAAAATACAAATACTGGTAATAATGGTACAACAAACCATATAGCTTGTTGATTTTCAATTATAGTTGTAATATTAAATGAACCTGTTAATACTATTATTATTATTACAGCTGTACTTAAAATTAATTCATAACTAATCATTGATGCTGTACTTCTTAATGAACCTAAAAATGCGTATTTAGAATTAGCACTCCATCCTGCAAATAGTATTCCATATATACCTAAAGAAGATATAGCTAAAGTATATAATATCCCTAAAGAAAAATCTGATATTGTTAGTCCAGATCCAAATGGAATTATACCCCAACCTAATAAACTAAATATTAATGTTACTATAGGTGCTAAATAAAATAGAACTTTATTTGATTGAGCTGGTATTACTGTTTCTTTAACTACTAATTTTAAAGCATCTGAAAATGGTTGTAAAACTCCTCAGTACCCTACAGTATTTGGACCTACTCTTCTTTGCATTGCAGCTAATTGTTTTCTTTCTATTATTGTCATAAAAGCAATGGCTAATAAAATAGGAACCAATACTACTAAAACTTCTAGTAAACTATATAAAACACTAATCATTTATTTTTAAACAGCCTAAGGCTTAATTTTTATTTATTTCTTATTAAGATATTTGTTATTATAATTATTATATTATTATTAATTAAAGATAATGATATTATTATTTTATATCATTTAGAAGGTATACAAAAGAACCAGGCTTATTTACCTAGATTACTATTTTTTAATCCAAAGCTTTAATAAATAATTCTATAATTTATAATACTAGTTCTAATATTTATTATATAATATATAGAACAATCTTAAAATTATAAATTAAAATATATTATTATTAAACAATATATAAGAAATAAAACTTAAGGAACTCAATATTAATATAATTTATTAAATATAGTTTAATTGGCCTAGGCCTTAAATGGAAGGTAATATGCTTATTATATAAATAATAAGTAAAATCTTTTTATAATAAATTTATTTAAAAGATTTTTAAATCTTGAATCTTTAGTATTATTATTTATAATAAAAAACAATTTTATTAATAACTTTTATTAAAGCTTTGACAAAAGAACAAGGAAGAGGGATAATATTTAATAATACTAACCCTCCTTTTTCATCTACTTAATAATAGATTAAAAAAGAATTTTTATATAATAAATATAATAATAAAAATTATGAGTATAATAATAAGAAAGCTATCATTAAAGCGAAAAGTCCTGTAGCTTCACTTAAAGCGAATCCTAAGATTGCGTATGCGAATAATTGAGGTCTTAAAGCTGGGTTTCTAGATGTTGCTGTAATTAGTCCTGAGAATACTATTCCGATTCCTACTCCAGCTCCTGCTAGTCCAATTGTCGCTAATCCTGCTCCTATGTATTTTGCTGATGCTAAACTTCCTTGCATTTTTTCTAATTAAATAAATTAATTACATAAAAACATAATAATTTGAATATAATAATTTAGTAGTAGTATGTAATAATACTTTAGTATACTTATATATACTATTATTTAAATAAATAAATAATCATTTTTAATTCATTTCTCCTTTATTATTAGGTAAAACAAATTTAAAAAATTCTATTTAAAAAAAAATGGGGGTTTAAAAATAAAAATCATGAAAAGGTTAGTTATTATTTAATAATACATATTGTTTTTAAGATTGAACAGGTAGCATATTAAATGCGTGGAATGGAGTAGGACTAGCTAATGTCCATTCTAAAGATGTTGAAGATTGTGTTTCATTTTCAAATTCTTGAGTTGAAGTGAAATAAGCTGGTACAGCCCATGGATTATTTCCTACAACTTTACCATTTATATATAGGTCATATATAATATATGAAAATAGTAAAGTAGCTACTACTGATACTATTGATCCAAAACTAGACACAGCATTCCAAGCTGCAAATGCATCTGGATAATCTGGGATTCTTCTTGGCATCAATTGTGTTAATCTTAGGCTAAAACCTAAACTCCTAATCTTACGATTAGGTTCAGACTATGTCATTCAGCTTAACAATATTATAATATTTAAGCTGATAAGGCGCTTCTGTTAAAACAATAAAAATAATTAAAACAGTGTAGGATTATTGTTGGTATGACTCACCTACTAGTCGTTGAACGTTCTTTATTCTAATGTTTCGCTACACCGATATACGGCTATGCGACTATGCGGTTAAGCACAGCATTACTATACCGAATAAAGCTTCGCTGCAAATTGACCTCATTTTTATTAAAAAAAAGGTTTTTCTTGCAATTCACCTTATTATCTAATAGATATTTAAATAATCTATAGAGGCATTGTTAATTTAAAAATTATGTAGTTTAATACGAGAAAATATTTTACCTTTAAAAGGTAATCCGCTTAATAAATATTTAGATAGAGTATCTTTACCTATCCCAAATTCTTTTGAACATTTAACAGTAGGATAGGAACCTATATAAGACATATCTAAAGAGTTATAAACGTAAATTAATTTAGTTAATTTAGCTATAGTTGCAGCTGATTTAATAACTCCATATTGTGGATTATTTTTACCAGTTTTATCTCTACTTTGCATATTAATAAATGCAGAAGAAAATGTCTTACCTGTCATAGGGTTCAGCTTACCAGAACGATTTAAGCCAAACTCAACTTTATGTTTAAAACCTAAAGTAGTTCCGGCAGTAGGAGAATTGTTTAAAGTTAATAATAAATATTTATTAAAAAGTAAATCTAAATATATTTGTTCCCTAGATAACATAAATTCTTTACTTACGGATCCTGTTTTACCTAAATCTTCTAATATAATTAAAACAAAATTATTATGAGTATAATAAGATAAACTATTATATATTTTAAAATTTCGTTTTAACACACTAGGACTTCAATAAGAAAGCAAACGCTGAGAACCATTTCAAGCGCTACCTATATATATTTTACCATTAATTAAATTCATTCACTGATATATTATAGTACGACCACGATTTTCAGTTCCTATTAAATTCCGATTTAAATTTGGTTTATATATACGTACAGGACCAGAGCTTGCAGAGTCTATATCTTCATTCAAATATTTAGGTAATAAATGTGGACCATAAGGCTTAAGATTGATTATAGATAAAGTTAATATTTCTAGGTCCATATTTAATAATTCGTTTATTTCTACATAATTAGATATAATTAAATATATACCAGCCAAACCTAAAAAATGTTGAGGGAAAAAAGTTAAATTAACCCCAACAAATAGAGTCCAGAAGTGTATTTTTCCTAATAATTCATTATATTTTTTACCTATAATTTTAGGAGTCCAGTAATAAAATCCAGCAAATAAACCAAATACAGCTCCCATAGATAATACATAATGGAAATGAGCTACTACATAATAAGTATCATGTAATGCAACATCTAAGCTTGCATTTGCTAGAACTATTCCAGTTAATCCTCCTATAGTAAATAATGCTATAAATCCTAATGCAAATATCATAGGTGTTGTAAATCTAATAGATCCACCGTAACATGTTGCTAACCATGAAAATATTTTAATTCCAGTTGGAACTGCAATAATCATAGTAGCTGCTGTAAAGTAAGCTCTAGTATCTACGTCAAGACCTACTGCAAACATGTGATGACTCCATACTATAAACCCTAAAATACCAATAGAAAACATAGCATATACCATTCCTAAATAACCAAATATTGGTTTACCTGAAAAAGCTGAAACTATATGACTAACCATACCAAAAGCTGGTATTATTAAAATGTAAACTTCTGGGTGCCCAAAGAACCCATTCCCTAAAACTCCTAATTCTTTTAACTCTTTTAGGAGTCCATATACTACTGAATAAATCTCATATAGAGCACGGTAGCTTTGTGCAAGATAGGGAACCGACTGTACATTAAGCGTCATTTCAGACACCCACAAGTGACCCAGTCTGTAGCGATATTTTAGAATACCGACGGTCTTGGTATGAGCATACGTTGACCGTTTTCACTTGTATAGCCAATGAACATTAGTTCATCCTTACGCCTGTCGGGGTAAGCACACATAAAAACTGTTTCTCTCTAAAAATTGCACAGTTTATTAAATATATGGACTAGAGTTATGGTATATTTTATATATTTATTCTAATAGGTCTTTTTATTTATATTTATACACTTGCCTACTAGAATTTAACAACTTGTCTCATATTGAGATTATATTGAACCACACCCTGTATTCCAGATTGGGAGTTATATACTATTTGCTGTTGATTGTAGCTGCTTTGGCTTTCAGCGCTGCTCGTGATTCCACTGAAAGATGTTCTTTATTAAGAATAGACACATGTACTTCTCGCCAAATCTGGTAAGATTTAGCTTTTTTAGTGTGTAATGAATAAGTGTCAAAATATTTAAATACTCAGTACATGTTTCTTACTCCGTTTACAGTTAGTTCGTTTACTCCTGGCTGTGAGTGTGGGCGAACAACACCTCCAATAAGTGTAGTAATATGTGTTAATACAGGTAAATTTATATTACCTAGTTGTGCTAATAAGAATCGAAATCTATAGGCTGTAGAGTTACCTAGTAATGAACAACTGAAAGAACCTTCAGCGTCAGTAATACCTAATAGCCAAGAGTCATTGAATGTAGGAATTACTAATGTCGGAATATATTTAACAGGTAAAACTCGAGATCGAGTGTTGAATGCATTAAGAAATAGAGCAAATCTATTTTGTTTAGTAGGAAATACTAAGTTTCCGTTGAAAAGGGCAATTACTAATTGTACACTGGCAATATCTTCTACAATAAAACGGCTAGTATTGAATCCTTGTTTAATAACACGACCAAAACCTAAAGTTGTTTTAATATAATTAAGAACTTGTAGATCTGCATTACCTTGTGTAATAACAAAAGTAGAAGTACCACGACTGTTAACAATAAAACTACCATCACCTTCAGAAAATCCTACTAATCATTCTAAAAAAGATTGACTAGGTAATTCTGCGTTAGGAAATCGTTGTTTATAGAGCGCATTAAAGGTGCCAAATTGAAATGGTGAAGTAGAACCCAGAGCTACTACAGGAATAGTATATAACATTTTTGTTGTTAAGAATAAGTGCTGATATAATATAGGATCACCTCCTCCAGCAGGATCATAGAAAGATGTGTTAAAGTTTCTATCAGTTAATAACATTGTTATAGCACCAGCTAATACTGGTAGAGATAATAATAATAAAATAGCTGTTACAAAAATAGCCCATACAAATAAAGGTAATTTATGTAAAGTCATACCTGGATTTCTCATATTTAATACGGTAGTAATAAAATTAATAGCCCCTAATAAAGATGAAATACCAGCAAGATGTAGACTAAAAATAGCTAGATCAACTGATCCACCTGAATGTGATTGAATTGCGGCTAAAGGAGGATAAACTGTCCATCCTGTTCCAGCCCCATTTTCAACTAAGGAACTCACTAATAATAAAATTAATGATGGAGGTAATAACCAAAAACTAATATTATTTAGTCTTGGAAATGCCATGTCTGGAGCACCTATTTGTACAGGTACTAAATAGTTTCCAAATCCACCTACCATAGCAGGCATAACCATAAAAAATATCATTATAAAAGCATGTGCTGTTATGATAACATTAAATAACTGATGGTCTCCTTGTAGAAACTGTACACCTGGTGCTGATAATTCTAATCTAATTAATACTGAAAATGCAGTACCAATCATACCAGCAAAAACAGCAAAGATTAAATACAGGGTTCCTATATCTTTAGCATTCGTAGAAAATAGCCAACGAATCATACTAAAAAAATATAACACATTGTTATTAACTTCTTATCTTTTGCCTAATCTAATTTTTATTTTGTTTTAATATTTATAAACCAACTAGTAACAGGGCTTATTTAATTTATACGCTTTTTTATATTTTAAACAATTAATTTCTTTTCTAATAATCTGTGTTTTATAATTGAAAATTGTATTTAACGGAATAGAGGTGAATCGAACACCTAAGGGTATTAACCCCGACAATTAGCAATCGCCTTAACTTACCAATGATAACTATTCCTTTATTTTATGAATATTTTTTATTTGTTTAAAAAATAGGGGTAATGTTTAAATATACTTATAAATTTAATTATAGAGTGAGTGTGAAAACAAGTGGGTTCGAACCACTGACTTTCTCATTAAAAGTGAGACACTCAACCTACCGAGTTCTGCTTCCTAAAATATTATAATTTTATTATAATAAAGCTGAGTTGACCAGACTTGAACTGATAGTAACCGCTACCAAAAAGTGGTGTTTTACCTAATTAAACTACAACTCATTTAAGTGCGGAGACGGAGCCTTCACATCGTGATATTAATTTGTTTTAAAGCCGAAAGGTGGATTTGAACCGCCTACTGATTCTTACAAGGAAACTGTTTTACCAAGTAAACTATTCCGGCTATAGGAATTGAGCTCCTATTTTTTAATATTCCTTATAAATGCGAAGCGAGAAACTTTAAGTAAATAGTCCCTACCAGAATCGAACTGGCACAAGCGGCGTGAAGGGCTGCTGTACTAACCGTTATACGAAAGGACCAATAATCGCGTAGCGAGAATTTATTATTTAAAGCGAAATTAGGGGTTGAACCTAAACTAGCAGGTCATGAGGCTACTGTGCTACCATTACACTATATCGCTTATTTTTTATATATTTATTTAAACCTTTCTGTATAATAAATTTAGTATTTAATTACAATATTATTCTATATTCTTTTATTATAATGATATATTCATTTTATACTCATAAAAAGGGGGATATTTATAATAAAAAGTTATTTATCAATAATGTGAAAATATAAAAATAATGCTGGTTTAAAGATTATTTAATCTTTAAAGTAAACCTTATTTTTTATTGTAATCTACATAAGTGTGTAGATCTATTCCTAATTGATCATAGGGTATAGGATGTGTTATTAAATAATGTAGACCGTGAATCAACACAAATAAACCTATAAACATTAATATTGGAATATATATTAATGTTATTTTAAACATAAAACTATGATATTTTATATAAAGTAAAATAAATTTATTATTGAATCTTTTAATAATATAATCTTTATTAATAAAAATTATATTACTAATAAAGAAACTAATTAATAATAAAATTAAACTGAGTGTAAGAATAAGCAATATAAAGAAAATAGCTAATTGCTGCCCAATTAAATCATCTAAAAAACCAGAAACATGTATAGGTGTGAAATAAGAACCAAATTTATTCATAAACATTCCTAATAAATTATAAAAACCATCAATTATAAATTGATTATCTATATTATTCGCTCCTGATGATACTGTACTATCTATAAAACTATTAGTAGTATTATTAGTATCAACAATGGCTGATGCTTTACCTTCTGTAAG
>JGI12627J18819_10000215_pt1 | contig 19180 bp, 10 predicted proteins | sample TexAe_OM1H0_M2_FD_18819 | JGI IMG/M metagenome (IMG submission 18819)
CCGCCGCTTGCCCCAGCTATGGCTGCCCGGGTAGAGCACGGTCGCGCCGTTGTCGGCGGTGAAGTCGTCGATGGCCCAGATCGTGGCGGCGGCCAACGGCTCGCGGGGACGGGGGACTGGGTAGAAGCCGTCATCATGGTGAGCCAGCTGCGCGGCCTCACCGGGTTGAATGTTGATGGCCTGCAGGGCCGACAGCAGGTAGTTGGGCATCAGCAGCCGATCGAGCACGGCCAGCACCCGCGGATGGTCGACCAGTGGATCGCAGACCCGCGTTCGGCTCAGCACGCTGTACACCCGCTGAGTGTGCCGCCCCTCGAACGAGTTACGTCCGGTGTGCCCGAGCCAGGGATTGACAATGGCGCGGATCTGCTCGCACTGTTCGGCGGTGAGCAGGTTCTCCCAGACGATGTAGCCGTCGTGGTCCAGCGCCGCCATATCGGCGTCGACCAGAGCCGGGTCGACGGAGGTTCCTCCGCTGGGCGTCCACTTGTACCGCAGCGCCAAGTCGCCGCGCAGGTCTTCCAGCGTGGTGTCGGACTGGTCGTGGCGTTTCATGTGCACTCGTCCTTGCCTATGACGACAGCCTAACTCCGCCGACAATCCCGCCGTCAGCCGTTCAGCGCCTTATCCTGTAGAGCCCGGGGACCGATTGGCGGAAGGTCGCATGAGGGCGGGAAGGGCGTGCTGCGGATGCGGCACCGAGCTGCTCGACAACGCCAGGTTTTGTCATGAATGCGGCGCGTCGGTTGCCGAGTCAACCGAACGTGCACAGTACAAGCAGGTTACGGTCCTGTTCGCCGATGTGGTGCGGTCGATGGATATCGCGGCAAAAGTGGATACCGAGCGACTCCGCGAGATCATGGACGAGCTTGTCACCCGCGCGGCAACGGTGGTCAAGCACTACGGCGGCACCGTCGACAAATTCACCGGCGACGGTGTCATGGCGATCTTCGGGGCGCCGAATGCTCTGGAGGACCATGCGCTGCGGGCTTGTCTGGCCGCACTTCGAATTCAAGAGGAAGTCAAGGCCTTCGCACCAGAAATCGAGAACCGCGACGGCATCGCGCTGCAACTGCGGGTGGGCCTCAACTCGGGCCAGGTGATCGCCGGTGTCATCGGTTCCGGCGCAGCCGGTTACACCGCGATTGGCCGACAAGTGGGGATGGCGCAGCGGATGGAGTCGGTCGCCCCGCATGGTGGGGTGATGCTCGGGGAGTCCACGGCGCGGCTGGTCGAGGGCGCGGCCATGCTTGGCGAGCCGGAGTTGGTGGATATCAAGGGCTCCGATCAGGCGGTGCCTGCGCGTCAGCTACTGGGCGTCGCCGCGCAGCCCGAGCGGATCGGTCGTGTGGAGCCGACATTGGTCGGCCGCGAGTGGGAAATGGCCGGCTTGACCGCGATGCTGGATCGGTCGCTCGGCGGACGCGGAAGCGTGATTGGTGTCGTGGGTCCTCCTGGCATCGGCAAGACCCGACTTACCCGCGAAGCTGTGCAGCTCGCGGGAAGGAGGGATTTCGACGTGTTTTCCACCTTCTGTGAGTCCCACGCGACGGACGTGCCGTTCAACGTAATCGCTCGCCTGTTGCGGGCGGTTGGGCAGATCGCTGGTCTCGACGATGCAACCGCCCGCGCGCGCCTTCGGGCGCGGGTTCCGGAAGCGGATCCTGAGGACATGCTGCTGCTCGACGACCTGGTGGGCATCGTCGATCCTGCGGCGGACTTGCCCAAGATAGACCCGGACGCGCGCCGCCGGCGGTTGAGCGCACTGATCAACGCTGCCCAACTCGCCAGCACCCGGCCGGCAATTTTTGTCGTCGAGGACGTGCATTGGATTGACGAGGCCAGCGAATCCATGCTCGCCGACTTTGTGTCTGTTATCCCGCAGACTCACTCGATGGTGGTGATCACGTATCGCCCTGAATATCGCGGAGCGCTAGCGCACGTCGCGGGCGCACAGACTATTGCGCTTGCACCACTGAGTGATTCGGAGTCTTCGACATTGCTGACCGAGTTATTGGGGACCGATCCGTCCGTGGCCGACATCAGTGGGCTCATCGCTGAACGGGCCGCGGGTAACCCGTTCTTCGCGGAGGAGATCACCCGCGAGCTTGCCGAGCGCGGCGTTTTGAGCGGCATGCGTGGCAGCTACGCCTGCCACACCGACATCGGCGAGATCGGTGTTCCGGCAACGCTACAGGCGGCCATCGACGCTCGCATCGACAGGCTCACTCCGGCGGCCAGAAAAATGCTTGCCGCCGCCGCGGTCATCGGATCTCGCTTTAGCGACGCTCTGTTGACCAGCCTGGGAATCGATACGTGTGTCGACGAATTGGTCGCCGCCGAGCTCGTCGACCAAACGCGGTTCACCGCGGGTGCGGAATACGCGTTCCGGCATCCGATGATCCGGACCGTGGCGTACGAATCCCAATTGAAATCAGATCGTGCACTGGTACACCGCGCGGTTGCCGCCGCGATCGAAGCCCGCGCACCGGAGGCGGCTGAGCAGAATGCGGCGCTGATCGCCGAACATCTGGAAGCCGCGGGCGATCTGCGCGCCGCCTACATGTGGCACATGCGCGCGGCGACCTGGGCGACCAACCGCGATGTCCCTGCAGCGCGAATGAGTTGTGAGCGGGCCGCGAAGATCGCCGATGCCTTACCCGCCGATGATCCGGACCGTCTCGCAATGCGTATCGCGCCGCGAACGATGTTGTGCGGATTCGCCTGGCGCGTGCACATGAACATTGCCGGTGCCCACTTCGACGAATTGCGCGAATTATGTACCGCCGCAGGCGACAAGGCCTCCTTGGCCATCGCGATGGCCGGGCTGGTGATGGATCATATCTACAAAGGCCGGTTACGGGAGGCGTCTGAGTCGGCATCGGAAGCTATTGCCCTGATCGAGGCGGTGGACGATGTGGCGCTGACGGCGGGCCTGTCCTTCGCGGCCATCCACGCCAAGGCGGAGTGCACCGAGTGGCACCTCGCGCTGCCTTGGTCGCAGCGGGTAATCGACCTGGCAAGCGGTAATCCGTCGTACGGCAACCTGATCGTCGGATCTCCGCTGGCACTTGCCCTCACGACTCGGGGTATGGGCCGTTATTTCCTGGGTCAGCCCGGGTGGCCAGATGACTTGCGACAGGGACTGGCTTTGGCCCGTAGCTCCGACCACGCTTCCTACGCGATGGTTGCCGCNTACATCTATTGCGTGGGAATACCGTGCGGCGTGGTGAGGCCNGACGATGCCGTCGTGCGCGAAATAGAGGAGGCGCTNGGNACAGCCCAGCGCTCTGCTGATGGTCTGGCGTTGTCGAACGCTCAAATGACGCTGGGCATGGCGCTGGTGCACCGGCCGGCGATCTCCGATCGTGACCGCGGCACGAACTTACTGCTCGAAGTCAGCGACGCATTCGTGCGCGGCGAATACAGCCTGGCCGAGTTGCCGCTCGTCGACGTGTACTCGGCACGTGAGAGAGCTCGACGTGGAGATCACGACGGCGCCATCCTCAGCATGCGCGAGAGCTGCCAGCAGCTGTTCCGTCACCGACAGCTGTGGGCGTGGGCACTACCTGCGACCGGTGTGCTGGTGGAGACGCTGCTCGGTCGCGGCGCCAACGGCGACTCGACCGAGGCCGAGGGTGCCGTCGAGCGTTTAGCGACCGCGCAGACCGACGACGGTCTGGTCATGCGCGAGGTCTGGCTGTTGCGGTTGCGGGCAATGCTGGCGGAGGCCCGCGGCGACGTTGCGGAGTACGCGCGGCTGCGGGATAGCTACCGCGGGATAGCGACATCGCTTGGCTTCGAGGGTCACATCGACTGGGCGGAGGCGATGCCGTGATGCCGGCCCGGGCTTACAAACATAGCCAAAGCCGACCTGAAATGCCTGGTCGTCAGTAACCTCGCGGGCATGCTTTTCGCGGCCCTGCGCGACATGCGATGGCGGATACGACGCCTCGTCATTGCGGTCGTCAGCACCGGACTGATCTTTGCGATGACGCTCGTGTTGACCGGACTGGCGAACGGCTTTCAGGTGGAGGCTCAGCGAACCGTTGACTCCCTGGGCGTCGACGCATTCGTGGTCAAGGCCGGCGCGGCCGGACCGTTCCTGGGTGCGACACCATTCGGCGAAGCCGACCTGGCTCGGTTGGCCGGCGAACCCGGCGTCGTGGCTGCGGCCCCACTGGCCACTGCGCAGTTGACGGTAAAGGAAGGCACGTCAACGCGAAGCACTACGGCATTCGGCGCGCCGGAGCACGGGCCCGGCATGCCGCGCGTCGACCAGGGTCGGGCACCGTCCGCGCCGGACGAGGTCGCGGTGTCGAGCACGCTGGGTTGGCACGTAGGCGACGAAATGCAGGCGGGTGCGCACGCATTGCGGATCGTCGGCCTGGTGCCCAATTCCACCGCACTGGCGAAGAGGCCCAATATCTTCCTGACAACCGAGGGCCTGCAGCAGCTGGCGTACAACGGGCAGCCGCTGGTCACATCGATTGGGGTCGTCGGCGCACCCCGACAGCTCCCGAGTGGCTACCAGGCCCTCGATCGAGCAGCCGGTGTCGACGACCTGCTGTCACCGGTGAAGTCGCCTGCGGGTGCGATCACGATTATGGCCACCTTGCTGTGGATCGTGGCGGTGCTGATCGTCGGATCATTGGTGTATCTCTCGGCGCTCGAGCGGTTGCGCGACTTCGCGGTGTTCAAGGCGATTGGCGTGCCTACGCGGTCGATCCTGGCCGGGCTCGCGCTGCAGGCGGTCGTCGTCGCGCTGCTCGCGGCGGTGCTGGGCGTCATCCTTGCGCAGCTGTTGTTCCCGTTGTTCCCGATGACTGTCGTGATTCCTGCCAGTGCCTACCTGGCGTTACCCGTGGTCGCGATTCTTGTCGGTCTGCTGGCCAGCCTCGCCGGACTGAGGCGCGCGGTAACCGTCGATCCTGCGCTGGCGTTCGGAGGTCCTTGAGCCGTGGGGGATTTGAGCATTGCCGACCTCGTCGTCGAGTACTCCAGCGGCGGGTACGCGGTCCGGCCGATCAACGGTCTGAGCCTCGATGTGCCGGCAGGATCGCTGATGATCCTGCTCGGGCCCAGCGGCTGCGGGAAGACCACCCTGCTGTCCTGTCTGGGTGGGATTCTGCGCCCGAAGTCCGGGTCAATCACGTTCGACGGCATGGACATCACGGCGATGGAAGGCGGTGTGCTGGCCAAGTACCGCCGCGACCAAGTCGGGATTATTTTCCAGGCGTTCAACTTGGTGCCGAGCTTGACCGCTCTGGAGAACGTGATGGTCCCGTTGCGCGCGGCCGGAAGGTCACGCTCGGCTACCCGCCAGCGCGCCGAGGAACTGCTGACGCAGGTAGGTCTTGCGGATCGTCTAAAACATCGCCCCGGTGACCTCAGCGGCGGGCAGCAACAACGCGTCGCCGTCGCTCGTGCGATCGCTTTGGATCCGCCCCTGATCCTCGCCGATGAGCCGACCGCCCACCTTGACTTCATCCAGGTAGAGGAGGTGCTGCGACTGATCCGCTCGCTGGCTCAGGGCGAACGGGTGGTGGTGGTTGCGACCCACGACAGCCGGATGCTGCCGCTGGCCGACCGCGTCGTCGACCTGGTACCTGCTGTCGCGTCGACGAGCCGGCCGCCGGAGACTGTGCACCTGAAAGCCGGTGAGGTGCTGTTCGAGCAGAGCACGATGGGCGATCTGATCTATGTGGTTTCCGAAGGCGAGTTCGAGATCGTGCGCGAAGTAGCCGAAGGCGGTGAGGAATTGGTCAAGGTGGCCCGGCCCGGCGACTACTTCGGCGAATTCGGTGTGCTGTTCAACCTGCCGCGTTCGGCGACCGTGCGCGCCCGAACCGACGCGACGGCCGTCGGCTACACCGCGCATGCGTTCCGGGAACGGCTCGGCGTAAAGGGTCTGGGTGACCTGATCGAGCGCCGCGAGCTTCCCAGCGGCTAATCGGGGAAGAAGCGGTGGAGGTTCTCGCGACGCCACGACTCCGGCCCGAAGCGAAGCGGATATAAAGAGAGGCGTGACTACCAGTTTTCACGACGTCATCAAGTCCAAGTACCTGCTCTTGACCACCTTTACCAAGGACGGTCGGCCCAAGCCGACCGCGATCTGGGGGGTGCCGGAGGGCGACAAGCTTCTGGTGATCACCGACGACGGGTCGTGGAAGACCAAGCGGATCAAAAACACCCCGCGGGTGACGATCGCCAAGAGCGGATCGTTGGGTAAACCCAAGAGCGACGACGTCGAAGGCGTCGCCCGGGTGTTGCCGAAATCGGAGACCCGNCGGGTCTACAACGCCGTCCTCAAGCGGTACTGGTACCACGCTCCGTGGTTCTACGTGCACTCCATCGTGCGGGGCGGAATCGACAAGGTTCACGTGGGCCTGGAGATCACCCCGCCCGTTGGTTAGCCAAGCTTCCCAGGCCCTGGGCGCAGCCTTTATCGGAGAGTTATAGTGACCGCATGCGTCTGTTTCGTCTGAGCCTTTTCGTCCGCGCCGGTCTCGCAGCGCTTGCGCTCAGTGCCGCCCCNGTNTTCATCCCGCAGGCCGCCCACGCGGATCCGCTGGGTCCGTGTGACGGNTGTACATCGAACGACTCGACCGAGGACTTCCCGATCCCGCGGCGGATGATCTCGACGACGTGCGACGCCGAGCAAATCCTTGCGGCCGCACGGGACTTCTCGCCGGTCTACTACCAGCGGTACATGATCGACTTCAACAACCACCCAAACGTCAATCAGGCCGCCATCGACAAGGCGCACTGGTTCTACTCGCTGTCGCCGGCCGACCGCAGGGGCTACTCCGCCAACTTCTACGCGCCGCAGGCCGATCCGCTGTGGCTGGCCTGGCCCAACCACATGAAGATCTTCTGGAACAACAAGGGCGTCGTCGCCAAGGAAACCGAGAACTGCCAGAACTACCCGCGCGGCGACATGTCGCTGTGGCACTGGTCGTAGGCGTTCAGTCCTGATCCGACTCGGCCAGTAGGCCCACGCAGGTTGCAGTGATCAGCCGCGTGAGCGCAGCGGTGAAATCGATCTTCCAATCGGGTGGCACGTCCGTGCGCTTCGCATACTCGTCGGCCAACCTTTTCGGCGGGTTCGCCATCTGCCACATCGGGGCCGCGAGCGAGTAAGAGGCGAGTAGGACGTCGAACGCGCCGGAGCGTCCCAGCCCGGGCAGCGCATTCTCGATCGCATCGGTCAGCGACAGCACGGCAGCGTTGCTGACTTCCTTGAATTCAAGTACCCGTTCGAGCGCGACCTCGTGCTCAAGGTGCAGATGCAGGTTGGCGAGCAGGTCGCAGAACAGCGGATCGGACGCCAGGCCGTTGGCCAATGCGTCGGCAACCCGAGCCGGCGACATCGGGCCGGGCCCACCCAAGCTTTCGCAGACAGTGTCCGAGAAGCGTGCCCAGCCCTCGGCGGCCAGATTCAGCAGCACCTCTTTGTGTGAGGTGAAGTAGCGGCGTACCGCCGAATAGTGCACGCCCGCACGGCTCGCGACATCGGTCAGGGTCACCGACGCGACACCGGATTCCAGCGCCAGCGAGCGTGCGGCCTCCACCAGCGCCGCTGCGCGTTGACGTTTCTTGTCGTCGCTTCGGGCGCGCTGGAAGCTGAGCTGCGGCACGGCGCGAGAATAGCGCAGACGAACGCATTGCGGGCCGCTGGCGAACCCGGTACCGTCCGTTTACGCACGTAACATGCGTTATATCTGCATCGGTGCGTGAGCGGGGAAGGAGTCGACAGTTCGGGGTGCGAGCATGGTTTACTCGTCATGGTTTGGCGCTGTCATCGGGCCCTCGCAAGCGCGCTGGGACGTCCCGCCGATCGGTGGATGAATATCTTCGAGTAGTTGAGGCATCGCCGACCGAGAACGCGGCAATGGGTGAAGGGAATTTCGATTTTCAGGGTGCTGGAGCGGGTGTGGATTCCGCTTGTGATCGTGGCTGTGATCGGCCTCGGTGGTTTCACCGTGTTCCGGATTCACGGCATTTTCGGCTCTGAAAAACGTCCGGCTTATTCCGACAGCGCGACCGACGACAGTAAGCCTTTCAATCCCAAACGGATCACCTACGAGGTTTGGGGTCCCCCCGGTGCCACGGCGGACATCAGCTATTTCGACACGAACGCCGACCCGCAGCACGTGGACGGCGCCACGCTGCCCTGGACCCTCAACATGACGACGAAGGCGGCGTCAGTCGTGGGAAACGTTGTGGCGCAAGGCACCGGCAACACGTTGGGCTGCCGCATCATCATCGATGACGTGGTTAAGGCCGAGCATGTCTCGCACGAGGTGAACGCCTTTACCTATTGCGTTCTCAAGGGCGCATGATCAGCGGCCAGGTGCGTTCTCAAAGGCGCATCAGTAACCGTCAACCGAGCCCCGCGGCCGCCGAACCGCCGCGGCTCCCAAGGATGATCCACAAGTACGCTCTGTTCGTCATCCTGGCGTGGTTGGGGATTATCTTTCTGATGAGCGTGGCCGTCCCGCCACTGGAACAAGTCGCCGAGGCCCGCCAGGTTTCGTTGAGCCCCAAAGATGCACCCTCGGTGCAGGCGATGGAGATCACCGGAAAGCTATTCAAGGAATCTGATTCCGACGATTTCGCGATGCTTGTTCTGGAAAGCGATACCAAACTCGGTGACGACGCCCACCGTTACTACGACAGCATCATCAGACAACTGCGAGCCGATCCGGCGCACATCCAGAACGTGCAGGACTTCTGGGGGGATCCGCTCACGGCGCCGGGCGCGCAAAGCTCCGACGGCAAGGCCGTCTACGTCCAACTGAATCTCGCCGGCAACCAGGGCACCACCCTTGCCGAACAGTCGATCAAGGCCGTCCGGGACATCGTGAACCGGACTCCCGCGCCCAAAGGCGTGACGACCTACGTGACCGGCCCCTCGGCGCTGGTGTCGGACATGCACCACAGCGGCGACAGCACCCTCGTCAAGATCACCGTGGTCACCATGCTGGTGATTTTCACCATGTTGCTGCTCGTGTACCGCTCGGTGCGGACGGTGGTGTGCCTGCTGCTCACAGTCTTCGTCGAATTGACCGCGGCCAGAGGAATAGTCGCGTTCCTGGGTTACCACCAGCTCATCGGGCTGTCCACCTTCGCCGTTAATCTGTTGGTATCGCTGGGAATTGCGGCGGGCACCGACTACGCAATTTTCTTCTTCGGCCGTTATCAAGAGGCACGCCAGAACGGCGAAGATCGTGAAACGGCGTTCTATACGACGTACCACGGCGTCGCCCACGTGGTGCTGGCATCCGGTTTGACGATCGCCGGCGCTACCTTCTGCCTGAGCTTCTGCCGCATGCCGTACTTCCAAACCATCGGTGTGCCATGCGCAGTCGGCATGGTCGTGGCCGTCGCCGTCGCGACGACACTGGTTCCGGCCGTGATCGTGGTCGGCGGTCGATTCGGATTGTTCGACCCCCGACGGAGGATCCAGACCCGAGGCTGGCGGCGGATAGGTACCGCGATCGTGCGCTGGCCGCTGCCCATTCTGGCTGCGGCGTGCGGGGTTGCGCTGATCGGACTGCTGACCCTGCCCGGATACCAGACCAGCTACAACGACCGGTTGTACATCCCGCACGACATCGCCGCCAACAAGGGATACGACGCGGCGGAGCGGCACTTCTCCCAGGCCCGATTGATGCCGGAAGTCATGACGGTCGTGGCCGACCACGATCTCCGCGATCCGGGGGACTTCCTCATCCTCGACAAACTCGCCAAAAACATCTTCCGCGTCCCGGGAATCTCACGCGTGCAAGCGATTACGCGCCCCGAGGGCACCGCGATGGAGCACACGTCGATACCGTTCCAGCTCAGCATGCAGAACGCCGGGCAGGTACAGACGATGAAGTTCCAGAAGGCCCGCATGGACGACATGCTCAAGCAGGCCGATGAGCTCGAGGACACCATGAACCGAATGAGGCACATGTACGGCCTCATGAAGCAACTCACCGCCACCACGCACAAGATGGTCGGCGAGACCAAGGAAATGCAGGCAGTCACCGAAGAACTGCGCGATGACATCGCCAACTTCGAGGACACCTGGCGGCCGATCCGCAGCTACTTCTACTGGGAAAAGCACTGTTACGACATCCCGATCTGTTATTCCCTGCGATCCGTCTTCGATGCCGTTGACGGTGTCGACGAGATCGACGACAAGTTCCAGATCCTGACAAAAGACTTTGATCAGCTCGACTCGCTGATGCCGCAGCTGATCGTCGATTTCCCGCCGATGATCGACAGCATGGAGAACATGCGGACGATGATGCTGACCATGCACAGCACCATGTCCGGGATTTTCAACCAGATGGACGACATGAGCTCCAACGCGAACGCCATGGGTCATGCGTTCGATCAAGCGAAGAACGACGACTCGTTCTACCTGCCGCCAGAAGTCTTCCAGAACAAGGACTTCAAGCGAGCGTTGAAGAACTTCTTGTCGCCGGACGGCAAGGCCGTGCGCTTGATCATCTCGCATCGGGGCGATCCGGCATCGCCGGAGGGCCTCGCGCGCGTCGACTCGATCCGGCAGGCAGCCGAGGAGGCGCTCAAGGGCACTCCGATGGAAGATTCCAAGATCTACCTCGCCGGCACCGCGGCCACGTTCAAGGACTGGAAAGACGGCTCCAAGTACGACCTGTTGATCGCCGGAATCGGTTCGCTCTGCCTGATTTTCATCATCATGCTGATCATCACCCGAAGCCTNATCGCNGCTTTCGTGATCGTNGGCACCGTGGCGATTTCNNTGGGTGCGTCCTTCGGCATGTCTGTGCTCGTNTGGCAATACTTCCTNGGCATCAAACTGCACTGGATGGTGCTGGCGATGTCGGTGATCGTCCTTCTAGCGGTCGGGTCCGACTACAACCTGTTGCTGGTATCCCGGCTGAAGGAGGAAATCCACGCCGGTCTCAAGACGGGCATCATCCGAGCGATGGGCAGTACCGGCAAGGTGGTGACGTCGGCCGGTCTGGTGTTCGCGTTCACCATGGCGTCGATGGTGGTCAGCGACCTGCGCATCATCGGACAGGTGGGTACCACCATCGGTCTTGGTCTGCTGTTCGACACGTTGATCGTGCGGTCGTTCATGACGCCGTCCATCGCCGCGCTACTCGGGCGCTGGTTCTGGTGGCCGATCCGGGTGCGACCTCGGCCGGCCAGCACCATGCTCCGGCCGAGCGGCCCGCGCCCCGCGGTGCGGTCGCTGCTCGGCACGAGTTTCGGTGAGAGTCAGGACGCGCACACCGCGCCGTTACCGAAATCCACTTAGCGGCAAGACTATTCAGCGGGCGTAGCCTCCGGCGATCGGACACATCAGTGACCGACACCTGGCACCGGCGGAGGCGCCATTTCCGTGGGTCAGCTGTGCTGGGCTGCTTCCTGAGCGAGCTGCACTCGGGAGGTGAGGCCCAGTTTGGTGTAGACGTGGGTGAGATGGGTCGCCACGGTGCGTGGCGAGATGAACAGCCGCGTGGCGATGTCTTTGTTGGAAAGGCCCTGCCGGACAAGCTCGATGACGTCCCGCTCGGTCGGGGTCAATGATCCCCATCCGCTGGTCGGGCGTTTGCGTTCCCCTCGTCCGCGTCGCGCGTAGGCGATCGCCTCCTCGAGAGTGAGCCCTGCCCCTTCTGCCGCAGCGGTCTCAAACTCGCTGTCGCCCAACCCGTCCCGCAGAGACGTGATCACTGTCTGGTAGCCCGCGTCATACACCTTGTACCGTACGATCCCCATCGGGCGTCGTAGCGCATCGCCGGCGCCCAGCAAGCGGGCGGCTTGTCGGTGACTGCCGGCAGCGTGGGCGATCACCGCCAGGCATTCCAGCGCATCCGGCGTCATTGCGTGGGCGTCGACGGCGACCGCGACGGCCAGCGCGTCGTGCGCGTCGCGTTCGGCTTGCTCGGGTTCGCCCTGTGCGATGGCCACCCGGGCCCGCGCGACCAGCGCTGCGGCCCGGCCCGCGCCCTTCGTCAAGGCCACGGCCTCCTCCGCATAGCGTCGGGCCGTGGGCAGATCGCCGCGGGCAAGGGCGATTTCGGCGATCGGGTTGGCGTTGGCGCCCGCCACGGGCTGTGCAAGCAGACACTGCCGCGATACCTCGCCAGCCTCAGCGGCCGCCGCGACGTCGCCGGCGGCCAGGGCTGCCCTCGCCAGCGGCGCGTATCCGACGCCCTCCATGAAGCCGCCGAACTCGGCGCCCACCATTGCGGCGCTGGCCGCTGCTTCCCGCGCCGTATGCGTGTCACCGGTGTACGCCAGGGTGTGGGACAGGTGGGACAGTGCGGAGAGCTGTCCAAGCGGATCGTGGGCCGCCTCGGCCTCGCCGGCCAGGGCACGGAACTCGGCAACGGCCGCGACAAATTCCGCGTGCTGCATCAAGGCGGTGCCGATGCCCCAGAAGCGGCACATGTGAGCGACGAAGCGGTCACCGATCTCCTCGGCGACCCGGCGCCCTTCGGTGCCGGCCGCCAGCCCTGGGCGTGGTTCACCGGCGACGGCCGCGGTTTTGGCCAGGAACCACAGACCTTGGCTCAATCGCCGCGTGTCGCCGGCCCGCCGGGCCAGATCGATCGCTTCGGTGAGGTAGGTGCGCGCCGTGTCCGTGTCGTAGACGGCGCTGGCGCCGCAGGCGAGCAGCGACCGAGCCAACAACTCCGGCTCGCCTAGCTCTCGTGCGATCGCCACCGATTGCTGGGCCCGCTCCAACGGATCGGGGATTTCGATCACCCCCGTCAGCAGTGCCTGGTCGGCGAGCGCGCGGGCATGCACTGCCGGCGCCACCGTCAGCGCATCACCCTGCACTTGGGCGAAGATGCCGGCGAACCAGGACAGCCCCTCGATGAGGCGCCCGCCCGACAGCCACAACGGCTGCAGGGACGACACGAGGCACAATGCGTGCTCGAGATCGTTGTGATCACGACTCCAGCCGAACGCGGCCCTCAGATTGTCGAACTCGATATCGGCCTGCTCGAGTCCGACCCTCCCGCGGGCCAACGGGTCCGGCGCGTCCAAGTCGGCCACCAGAGCCGTGTAATGGTCGCGGTGGCGATTACGGACTTCATCGGCCTCGCCTGACTCGCCGAGCTTTTCCAGCGCATACTGGCGCACGGTCTCCATCAACCTGTACCGCGTTGCGCCGCCGGTGTTTTCGACCACCACCAGAGACTTGTCGATCAGCAGGGTGAGCAGGTCCAAGACTTGATGGCGTTGCACCGGTGCGCCGCCGGCGACGGCGCGGGCGGCGTCGAGATCGAAACCGCCCAGGAACACCGCCAGCCGGTGAAGCACCATGCGTTCGGGTTCGGTGAGCAGCGCGTGCGACCAGTCGACCGATGCGCGCAGCGTCTGCTGGCGGCGCACAGCCGTGCGCGCACCGCCGGTCAACAACCGGAAGCGGTCATGCAGGCTATCGAGAATCTCGGCCGGCGACAGGGCCCGAATCCGCGCCGCAGCCAGCTCCACCGCCAACGGCATGCCGTCGAGCCGCTGGCAGATGTCGGTGACCGTGTCGGCGGTGTCAGCGGTGATGGTGAAGTCGGGCAGGACGCGTCGGGCCCTGTCGGTGAACAACTCCATGGCCTCGTCGGCCAGTGACAGCGGCGGTACCCGCCAGGTCACCTCGCCGGGGACTCCGATCGGTTCGCGGCTGGTCGCCAACACTGTCATGGCGGGGCATCCGCTCAACAGCGCGGTCGCCAGCTGCGCGGCCGCGTCGAGAACGTGCTCACAGTTGTCCAGCACGATCAGCACACGCCGGTCGCCGATGAAGCGCAGCGCAGTTTCCGTGGCCGACCGGCCAGGCTGGTCGGGCAGACCCAGGGCACGTGCTGCGGTGACCGCCACGAGTGCGGGATCGGTGACCGGCGCCAGTTCGACACACCACACGCCGTCGAATTCGGTTGCCACCTCGCCCGCCACCTGCAGCGCCAGCCGGGTCTTCCCGATGCCGCCCGCGCCGGTCAGGGTCACCAGCCGGTCCGCGCCGAGCAGACCTCGCACCTCGGCCAGCTGGCCCGCGCGCCCGACAAAGCTCGTCAGCTGCACCGGAAGATGCTGCACCGCAACACTATCGGTGGTCCGTAACGCCGGGAACTCGGCGGGCAGATCGGGATGGCACAACTGCATGACGTGTTCCGGGCGGGGCAGGTCACGCACGCGGTGGCTGCCCAGGTCGGCCAGCCACGCGTCGGCGGGAAGCTGGTCGGCCACCAAATCGCTTGTCGTGGCCGACAGTACGGTTTGTCCGCCGTGGGCTAGATTCCGTAGCCGCCCGGTCCGGTTGATGGTCGGGCCCACATAGTTGCCTTCGTCGCGCAACTGCACGTCCCCGGTGTGCAGCCCGACGCGCAGGCGCAGCGGGGCCAGCGGCGCCAACTGCAACGCCAAGGCGAATGTCACCGCATCGGACGCCCGCGCGAACGCCACCACGAAGCTGTCACCCTCGCCCTGCTCGACCGGGCGCATCCCGTGATGGGCGGCGACTAATTCGGCCAGCGTGCGGTCCAGGTTGGCGATGGCCGCGGTCATCTCGTCGGGCGCGGTCTGCCACAGCCGGGTGGAGCCCTCGACGTCGGCGAGCAGCAAAGTCACCGTTCCCGTCGGCAGCAGCTCGCTCACACCCAAATCGCTCCAGTTCGGCGGATCAATCTCGCTCATGCTAGCCAGCTTCGAGCACCCACCTGCCCGGAAACATCAGTACTTAGTCGTAGATTGCGGCCCGATATACGACCCCCGCGTCCGTGATCTACGTCCTTTTGCCAATGGTCTGCACCCCGGGCCACGGGATCCTCGAGGTTGCCCACCGATTAGAGGAGGAGCGATGTCGTCGATCATCATCGCCGCTTGTCCGGTCCATGGCCATGTCACGCCGCTGCTGACGGTCGCGAGGGGGTTCGTCGAGCGCGGCGATGACGTGCGGTTCATCACCGGAGCGGCGTTCGCCGATCGGGTCACCGCGACCGGTGCCGTGCACATTGCGTTGCCGCCCGACGCCGACTTCAATTTCGACGATCTGGAGGCGACGTTCCCCGAGCGTGCCGGGTTGAAGGGCATCCGGGCGATCACCTTCGACGTGGAGCACATCTTCGCGAACCCGGCCAAGTCGCAGTACGAGGCGGTCCTGGCCGCCCACACGGCGCGGCCGGCAGACGTCGTGCTGGCCGACCAGGGATACTTCGGCGCCATGTTCCTGCTTGCACATCGCCGCCCGATCCGCCCGGCTGTCGTCGTGTGCGGGGTCCTCCCGCTCGGTATCCCCAGCGCCGACACCGCACCGTTTGGCCTGGGTTTGCCGCCGGCACGGCTGTTCAACCGTCAGCGCAATGCCGTCTTGGCGGCGATGAACCGTCGCGTCTGGTCGCGGGCCAACGATATCCTCGATCGGCTCCACCGCGCGGTGCATGGCCAGGGTCTGCCGGGCCAGATACTGAACTGGTACACCTGGGCTGATGCGATGGTCCAATTCACCGTCCCCTGCTTCGAATATCCCCGCTCCGATGCGCCGCCCTCGCTACATTTCGTCGGCCCGCTGGGCGCCACCGGCTCACGGGCGCCGTTGCCGGATTGGTGGGGCGACCTGGACGGCTCGCGCCCCGTCGTCCACGTCACGCAGGGCACGGTGGCGAACAAGGACTACGCCCAGGTGATCGAGCCGGCTCTTGAGGCGCTCGCGAATGAGGATGTGCTGATCGCGGTGGCGACGGGCGGTCGCCCGCTTGACACCTTGCCGCCGCTGCCCGCCAATGCGCGCGCCGCGGAGTACCTGCCCTACGACGAATTATTGCCTCGCACGGACGTTTTCGTCACCAACGGCGGGTACGGCGGAGTCCAATACGCCCTGCGCTATGGCGTGCCGATCGTCGCGACCGGCGGCAAGGAGGACAAACCCGAAGTGGGCGCACGGGTCGCATGGTCCGGCAGTGGTCTGCGCCTCCGGACGGAGCGCCCGACACCCAGAGCCCTCCGGCGGGCGATCCTCGCCGCTCTTCGCGAGCCCCGCTACCGCCAAGCCAGTCGATGTATCGCCGCGGAGATGCGCGAATATGCCGGGTTCGCCACCCTCGTCGACGTCGTCGAACGACAGAGCGCGGGCAATGGTTCGACGCTTCCAGCCACGTGGGTACAGTCCGGGACGCACATTGGAACCGACCCTCACCAGTAGTGGACCAATTCACGGGGTCTCGTCGCTTGCCTGTGAATTCGCGGATCAGCTTGATGCCAATCTCAGTCACAAGACGTTCGCGACCGCCGAATCAGCCTGCCGCGCAGGGCAACTAGACCTTCTGTACGACTCCGGCTTCAGTTTCGTCTTCGATGTCACGGTGGATCAACTCGCGCACCGCAGGACGCGAGCCGTACGGCCGCAGCATGACGCTGGCCGGGCGCGGACGCACATGCTGCGGCCACCAGAACCAGCGTCCCAGCAGGGTGGCCAGTGACGGCGTCATGAACGACCGCACGATCAGGGTGTCGAACAGCAGACCCAACGCGATCGTGGTACCCACCTGGGCCATCACCTTCAGCGGACTGAAGGCGAACGTAGCCATGGTGGCGGCGAACACCAGACCGGCAGAGGTCACCACTGAGCCCGAGCCGGCCATCGCACGAATCGTGCCCGTCTTGAGTCCGGCGTGGATTTCTTCTTTGAACCGGGATATCAGCAGCAGGTTGTAGTCCGATCCGACCGCCAACAGCAGGATGATCGCCATCGCCAGCACCATCCAGTGCAGCTTCATCCCGAGGATGTACTGCCAGAGCAGCACGGAGAGCCCGAATGAGGCGCCGAGTGAGAGCAGCACGGTACCGACGATCACGAAGGCCGCGACAACGCTTCGGGTGATGACCAGCATGATGATGAAAATCAATGTGGCCGCTGCAATTCCGGCGATCAACAGGTCGATGTTGGACCCGTCGTGCATGTCCTTGTACGTCGCGGCGGTGCCACCCAGGTAAACCTTGGCGCCCTCCCATGGGGTGCCCTTGATCGCCTCGTGCACGGCTTGCTTGATCGGTTGGATATGGCTGACGCCTTCAGGAGTCGCCGGGTCGCCTTCATGCGAGATGATCAACCGGACAGCATGGCCGTCGGGCGACATGAACTGCTTGAGACCGCGCGCGAAATCTGGGCTCTTGAACGCTTCCGGCGGGAGATAGAACGTGTCGTCGTTCTTCGCCTTGTCGAACGCATCGCCCTGAGCGGTGGCGTTGTCGGACTGCGCTTTCGCCTGTTGGTTCAGCCCATTCGTCGTGGCGTAGTTCGACATGATGGTGTCGAGATTGTGCTGCTGGCTCTCGATTTGCGGTGGTATCAGCGCCACCAGCTTCGGCTGAATCTGATCCAGCTTGTCGAGATTCGCGCTGAGATTCTCGATGTTCTCGCTGACCTGGTCGATGCCGTCAAGAGCGTTGAATATTGACCGCACCGCCCAGCACAGCGGTACGTCGTAGCAGTGCTTCTCCCAGTAGAAGCCGCTGCGGATTGGCCGGAAGAAATCATCGAAGTTCGCGATGTCGTCACGCAACGACTCGGTGATCTTCACGGTTTCTTTTGTGAGCTTGGTGGTTTCGTGCGTGGTGTTGCTGAGGTCCTGCGTGACCTGCATCTGCTCATGCAGGGTTGCCATGGTTTTCTGAAGCTCAGCTGCTTGCTTGAGCAGGTTCTTCGCCTGCTCCTCCTGGTAATGCTGAGTCTGGATCCGGCCCGCGGCTTGCGCGCCCATCTGAAAACCGAGGGTGCTGTGGTCGAGTGGCGTGCCCAGCGGCCTGGTGATGGTCTGCACGCGACCGATACCCGGGATGTGGAAGACCGCTTTTGCGACCTTGTCGAGCACGATGAAGTCAGCCGAGTTGCGCAAGTCGTGATCGGTCTCGATCATCAGCAGTTCGGGGTTCAGCCGAGCCTGGTCGAAATGCCGGTCGGCGGCCGCGTAGCCCACGTTGGCCGGGGTCTCTGCCGGCAGGAAGTGACGGCTGTCGTAATCCGTTTGATAGCCCGGAAGGGCAAGCAGGCCGACAAGGGCAATCGCGATCGTCACCGCGAGAACCGGTGCGGGCCAACGGACGATGGCGGTGCCGATGCGACGCCATCCCCGGGTTTGCAGCTTTCGCTTCGGGTCCATCAGCTTGAAGAACGAAGCCACGGTCAGCACTGCCGGGCCCAGGGTCAACGCCGCGAAGACCGCGACCAGCATGCCGACGGCGCAGGGCACGCCCAGTGACTGGAAATACGGCAACCGGCAGAAGCTCAGGCAGTACATCGCGCCCGCGATGGTCAGCCCCGACCCCAGCACGACGTGCGCGGTGCTGTGGAACATCGTGTAATACGCCTCTTCACGTGTCTCGCCAAGACCGCGGGCCTCGTGGTAGCGGCCGACGAGAAAAATCGCGTAGTCCGTTCCGGCGGCGATCGCCAACAGCACCAGCATGTTGTTGGCGAACGTGGAAAGCCCCATGATGCCGTAGTTCCCCAGCGTCGCGACGACACCGCGGGCCGCTAGCAATTCGACGAACACCATGAACAGCATGATCAGAACGATGCTGACCGACCGATAGACGAATAGCAGCATCACCAGAATCACCAGGATGGTGACGAGGGTGACTTTCGCGACGCCCTTCTCACCCGCGTGGGACTGATCGGCGATCAGCGGACCCGCCCCGGTGACGTAGGCCTTGATTCCCGGCGGCGCAGGCACCGAGTCCACGATCTTTCGCACAGCCTCGCTGGACTCGGTGGACAAACCACTGCCCATGTTGCCGGCGAGGTAGACCTGGACGTACGCGGCCTTTTGGTCGTGGCTCTGGGAGCCCGCGGCGGTCAGCGGATCACTCCAGAAATCCTGGATGTGCTGAACGTGTTTCTTGTCTCGCTCGAGTCGCCTCACGATCTCGTCGTAATAATGGTGCGCTTCCGCCCCCAGTGGCTTGTCGCCCTCCAGCAGCACCATCGCCGAGCTGTCGGAACTGAACTCGTTGAACGTTTTTCCGACGCGCATCATCGACTGGAACGACACCGCGTCTTTGGGACTCTGCGACACCGAGTGGTTTTTGGAGACGACCTCCAGCTGCGGCGCGATCGTATTCGTGACGAACACAATGCCCAGCCACACCAGGACGATCGGCAGCGCCAGCCGATGGATCCACTTCGGCAGGAATG
>JGI12627J18819_10000216_pt1 | contig 19115 bp, 15 predicted proteins | sample TexAe_OM1H0_M2_FD_18819 | JGI IMG/M metagenome (IMG submission 18819)
TTTCGGCGACGAGGTCGAGTCGATCCGCAAGTTTGATCCGGCTTCGCAGCGCTCGTCGAGTCCCGTGGACGAGGCGCTGCTGCTGCCGCTCACGGAAACTCCGGTGCGGGAGGATCTGCTCGGCGCGATTCACGTGCGGCTCTCGGGCAAGCGCGTTAGCGGAAACGCGGAAGTCATCGAGCAGGCTGTGCGCTCGGGGGGAGTCACAGTGTTTCCGGGATGGGAGTTTTATGCGCCGATCGCGCGCGAGAGCCGGACTCTGTTTGAGTTGCTGCCCCAGGCAGCCGTGTTCGCCGATGAACCGGAGAGCCTGAAACAGGAACTTGACCGAACCTGGGCGCGCATCGGGGAGATTCATGAACGCAGCCTGATCGGAAACCTGGTGCGGCCGGAGGATCTCTATTATCCGCCCGAGCAATGGTGGGAGAACCTGGCGAAGCTGGCGGGCGCAGACCTTGGCCATCTCGGCGCAACACGCGCGGACCAACTTGAAACGTCCGTTCAATTTTCTTCGCAGCCAGCGCCCCGTTTCCACGGATCAATTCCCGCCATGCTCGAGGAAGTGCAGAAACTGACAGCGGGCGGCAAGAACGTCGTATTCGCCGCACCGAATACCGGCGAGATAGAGCGCCTCGCCGATATTTTTACAGAGTACAACGTGTCTTTCCGCCTTGGGAGCCGGACTCGCGGCGGCGAGAGTTATGCCGACGAGACGGCCTACTTTGCGGCGGAGGTACTCACGACGACGCTGGTCAAGGCCTACCTGCCCGACGGTGTGATTTTTCCGGACGCCAACCTCGCCATCTTCGGGGCGCGCGACCTGTTTGACGAATCGGAACTGGTGGCCTCGCGACCACAACGGCAAAAGTCCAAGGTCTCGGCGTTCCTCTCCGATTTTCGTGATCTGCAGGTGGGCGATTACGTGGTTCACGTGGAGCACGGCATCGCGCAGTACCAGGGTCTGAAAGAAATCAACCAGGGCGATGGTCCGGCGGAATTTATGCTTCTGGAATTCGCGGAGGCGGCGCGGTTGTATGTTCCGCTCACGCGGCTTGATCTGATCCAGAAATATCGCTCAGCCGAGGGCGCGAAGCCCGCGCTGAGCCATCTTGGCACAGCGACCTGGGCCAAGACCAAGGCGCGCGTGCGCAAGGCCATGAAAGACATGGCCGACGAGTTGCTGAAGCTCTACGCACAGCGCCAGATGGCACAGGGCCACGCCTTCCCCGCAGATACGGAGTGGATGAAAGAATTCGAGGACGCTTTCGAATTCACCGAGACCGAAGATCAGGCGCAGTCCATCGCGGATGTAAAAACCGATATGGAATCGGGCCGGCCCATGGATCGCCTGTTGTGCGGCGACGTCGGCTACGGCAAAACGGAAGTCGCCATGCGTGCGGCGTTCAAGGCCATTAGTGACAATAAGCAAGTCGCCGTGCTCGCACCGACCACGGTCCTCGCCTTTCAGCACTACGAGACGTTCAAGCAGCGCTTCGCGGCGTTTCCAGTCACGGTCGAGATGATCAGCCGCTTCCGCACCGCCAAGCAGCAGAAGGAAATTCTGCAGAAGGCTGAGACCGGGAAGATCGATATTCTTATCGGCACCCATCGCATTCTTTCGAAAGACCTCAAGTTCTCTGATCTGGGATTGCTGATCGTCGACGAGGAGCAGCGTTTCGGGGTTCGCCACAAAGAGCGGCTGAAGCAGATGCGCAAGCAGGTGGACGTGCTGACCATGTCGGCGACGCCGATTCCGCGCACGCTGCACATGTCGCTGGCGGGGCTGCGCGACATGAGCGTGATTGAGACGCCGCCCAAGGACCGCATGGCGATCCAGACCGTCGTCGCGAACTGGGACGAGAAGCTGATCCAGTCGGCGCTGGAGCAGGAACTGGAGCGCGGCGGGCAGGTTTATTTCGTGCATAACCGGGTGGACAGCATCTGGGAGATTGCGGCGAAACTGCAAACACTGGCGCCGAATGCCCGGATTGTTGTCGGTCACGGGCAGATGTCGGAGGGCGAACTGGAAAAAGTGATGCTGAAATTCATGCATCACGAAGCCGACATCCTGGTGGCGACCACGATCATCGAGAACGGCCTCGATATACCGCTGTGCAACACGATTCTCATCAATCGCGCCGAACGGCTGGGGCTATCAGAACTCTACCAGTTGCGTGGACGCGTCGGGCGCTCGGATCGGCGGGCGTATGCGTACCTGCTGCTGCCTTCGGAAATCGAGCTGACGGCGATTGCGAGGCGGCGGCTGGCTGCGCTGAAGGAATTCTCCGACCTGGGCGCGGGGTTCAAGATCGCCGCACTTGATCTGGAGTTGCGCGGTGCAGGAAACCTGCTGGGCGGCGAGCAGAGCGGGCACATCGAAGCGATCGGATTCGAACTCTACACCCAGATGCTCGACCGCGCGGTACGCGAATTGAAGGGCGAGATGCCGGAGGAAGAGATCGCGACCCAACTTAATCTCGGCCTCAACATTCGCATTCCGGCCGATTACATTCCAGAAGAGAATCAGCGTCTGCGGATGTACAAGCGCGTCGCGGGGGTGGAGCGCGAAGCTCAGTTGCACGATGTGCGCGCGGAGCTTATCGATCGCTACGGCGAGCCGCCCTTGCCGGTGCGCAATCTTCTCGACTATGCCGAACTGAAATTGGTCGCAGTGCGCGTCGGAGTGAACGCCATCGAACGCAAACGCGAGCAGGTCAGCATCAAGTTCCGGCAGACCGCCACGGTCGATCCGGAGCGCCTGGCGCGTTTTGTCGCCTCGCAGCGCGGCACGCAATTCAGCCCCGATGGAACTTTGAAGTTCGTACAGAAAGCGACCGCAGCCGAAGACGTCCTCAGCCATCTGAAACAACTGCTGGAAGAACTGGCGGGCACTCCCAGCGCTGCTGCCTGAAGCTTCTGCAGCCCCGCTGTCATCTAACCCCGGATAATCGTATCGTTGGAGGCATTCATGAGTGTGAATCAGGTTTCTGCAGGCGCGGAGGATTCCGTCCGATCCAAACATAGAGGCACAACTACCAAAGGCTACGCGGCTTTGACTCCCAAGGCTGCGCTGACTCCGTTTTCTTTTGAACGCCGCCAACCGCGGGAATACGACGTCGTCATTGATATCCAGTATTGCGGTATATGCCACTCTGACATTCACCAGGCGCGCGAAGAGTGGGGAGAGGCCGTTTTCCCGATGGTGCCCGGGCATGAAATTGTGGGCACAGTGAAAGCTGTCGGCAGCAAGGTGAAGCGGTTCAAAGTTGGCGATCGCGCCGGGGTGGGGTGCTTTGTGGATTCCTGCCGGGCCTGTCCTGAGTGCAAGCGTGGGCAGGAGCAGTACTGCTCGGTGCTGACTTCCTGGACATACAACGGGCGCGAACAGGATCAGGTGACACCCACCTATGGCGGCTACTCCGATGGGATCGTGGTCGATGAGAATTACGTTCTGCGCATGCCGGAGAATCTCCCCGCCGATGCGAGCGCGCCGCTGCTCTGCGCGGGCATCACGCTCTACTCGCCGCTCAAACATTGGGGCGCGGGGCCGGGCAAGAGAGTGGCGGTTGTCGGACTGGGCGGACTGGGACACATGGGCGTGAAATTGGCGCATGCATTGGGTGCTGAAGTCTCCGTGCTTAGCCATTCCCGTCGCAAGGAGCAAGATGCGAAGCGACTGGGTGCGGATCATTTCTACGCCACCTCCGAACCGGAGACGTTGACCAAGCTGGAGCGCCATTTCGATCTCATCCTCAATACCGTCTCCGCCGGCATCGACTGGAATGAATATCTGAAGATGCTGAAAGTGGATGGAGCGATGGTGGTGGTCGGGCTTCCGGAAAACGAGAATCCGGTCGCGGCGGCGAACCTGGTGATGGGACGGCGCACCTTGGCTGGCTCGGCCATAGGCGGCGTCCAGGAGACCCAGGAGATGCTCGATTTCTGCGGCCAGCACAGCATCGTGAGCGACATTGAGGTCATTCCCATTCAAAAAGTGAACGAAGCCTACGAGCGCGTACTCAAGAGCGACGTGCGCTATCGCTTTGTGATTGATATGGTTTCGCTGAAGAAGAGCTAAGGCTCGCTCATCGCGAATTCAAAGGCTGTTCACCGCAGAGGTCGCGAAGGACAGCGCATCCTTAGGAGCCTTCTTCCAGACCGCTCAGTGAACGACGGAAGGCCCGACTCATTCGGGCTGAGGGCGCTCTCAGCCGGCGGTGGGATTCGCGGATGGTCGAGTCGGTGCCGCGCAAAATCAGCTCGCCCCCGGCAGCTCGCTAAACCGATGTAGTTTTGTTTTCAGCGGCGTAGGTGGGTAGCCGGGTGCGCGGGGCCGGAGTGTACTCCAATTTATTTTCTCCCTATACGGCATCCCCATCGCGGGACTAAGGGGGATTTCCAGTTCGCGGCTGCTCGCTGTCCTGCTATTGTAGTCGGTGCTTTTCCGCCGAAGACTGTCTTCGTTTCACGGGTTCAACCCAGGCTTACTGCTTCCGGTAGTGTGCCACCACCGGGGAGATTGAATACATATGCCGATGAGAGTCTGCAAGGCCGTCTTTCCCGCAGCCGGTCTGGGCACGCGCTTCCTGCCCGCCACCAAAGCGCAGCCGAAAGAGATGCTGCCCATTGTCGACAAGCCCATCATTCAGTACGGGGTGGAGGAGGCACTGGCGGCGGGTTGCGACCAGATCATTATCGTGACCGGGCGCGGGAAGCAGTCGATCGAGGATCACTTCGATGTCAGCTACGAACTCGAGAAAATGCTCGAGGAGCGCAAGAAGACCGATCTGCTGAAGATCGTGCACAACATCTCAGACATGATTCACCTGGCGTATGTCCGCCAGAAAGAAGCGCTGGGACTGGGACACGCGGTGTTGATGGCGCGCGAACTGGTCGGGCAGGAAGCGTTCGCGGTGTTGCTGGCCGACGACATCATTGATGCGCAGGAGCCGTGCCTCAAACAGATGATGCGCGTGTTCGAAGAAACACAGTGCTCGGTGATCGCCACGCAAGTGGTGGAAGGCCCGGCGATTTCGGCCTACGGGGTGCTCGACGTGAAGCCGGCGGATGGGAGATTCGGCGGACGTCTGTTTGAGATCAACAGCATGGTGGAAAAACCCAAGCCTGAGGATGCCCCTTCCAATCTGGCGATCATCGGACGCTACATCCTGACGCCGCGAATTTTTGAAATCCTGGCGAGCACCCCGCATGGGTCAGGGGGCGAACTGCAGCTGACCGATGGCCTGAAGGCGCTTCTCCGCGAGCAGCGAATTTACGCGTATGTGTATGAAGGCCGGCGCTACGATGCTGGGGACAAGTTAGGGTTCCTGAAGGCGACGGTCGAACTCGCCTTGAAGCGCGACGACCTCGGCGACAAGTTTCGCGAGTATTTGAAGAATCTGAAAGTTTGACAAGGCCGCAGCTGAAGCCGCTTTGATCAGAGAGCGGATACGGCACGGGCATACCCCTGACACGAACAGAGGCATAACCAGATATCGCTTCGCTCTCATAAGGAAGGCTTCCGCCGTCTTCAAAGCCGACCCGGCTGTTTTTCTCAGCTTTGCGGCACGCCTGAAGGCGTGCCCTGATACGAACCAAAACAATAGGATTTCGCGCTCTGAACGGGTTGCGGAGGAGGTCTTCGTAGTTGAAAAGTGATCGCTCGGGCGCTAAAGCGCCGATCTATTTTCAGCGACTTCGCGGCACGAGTAAACTCGTGCCCTTCCGGGGTTGATTAATGTTTAGCGGCACGCGTTTTTACAAATCTGGTTCCTTTTTCCGCCGCCCCTGAAGGCCGTGCTCTGTTACGAGCAAAAGCACCAGGGTACCCACCTCCGCGCAGTCCCCATGCCTCTGTGTCCCTCTTGGTTACGCTTTTTCGTCCGAAACTGCAGCATCCGCATTCCTCTCCCGCGTTACTTTCGCTGCAACTCCTCTGCCGCTGCTAGGACCTCGGGCACCACCGCATCGATATCGGAGTCCTTTGTCAGATAGTTCACGATGCATGCGCGCAGGCAGAACTTTCCCTTCAACTCCGCATTGGAAAGATAAATTTTCCCGCGCCGGATGATTCTCTTCAGCAACTCCAGATTGAAGCTGTTCCGCTCTTCCTCTGAGGCTTTCGCGCTCACAAGATGCCGGAAACAGACCGCGCTCAACTCCACCGTGGCCAACCGCTCCAGCAAGGGCGAGTGATCGATGGCCTGCGCCAGAGTCTGCGCATGATCGAGATCGCGTTGGATGGCCGCACGAAAACTCGCGAGCCCGTGATAGCGCAGCGAAAGCCACAGCTTCAGGGCGCGGAATCGTCTCGATAACTCGATCGACTCTTCAAAAAATGCAAAGCCCTCGATGGGATCGCTGCTGAGTTGTTTGGCATAGGTTCCCGTGTACAAGAACGTCTTGCGCGCTTTTTCAACGTCGCGATAGAGCAGACATCCGCAGTCGAGGGGCTGATAAAGCCATTTGTGGGGATCGAGAGAAAGCGAATCGACCAGGTTGAGGCCGTCGAATTTGGCAGGCGCGGCAAGTGCAGCGAGCGCGCCATAGGCACCATCGACGTGCATCCAAATGCCGTGGGCGTGAGCGATCCCCGCGATTTCCCGCAGCGGATCGACGGCACCGGTATTTACGGTTCCAGCGGAAGCGACCACGGCAATCGCGGGGCGCCCAGCTTGCTCATCTTCACGGATCGCGGATTCCAACCGCGACGGAATCATGCGATAGGAGTCGTCGCAGGCAATGTAGCGGAGATTCTCGCGCCCGATGCCCAGCATGGCGACCGCCTTAGGGACCGCCATGTGAATCTGTTCCGAGGCATACACGACGCCAGCAGCCGTATTCCACAAACCCCGCTCGTTGGCAGGGGTTTTCGACTCGCGTGCCATGGCGAGTCCCATGAGGTTTGCGGCGGAGCCTCCGCCGGTAAGCGTTCCGAGGAAACCGGGACAGCCCACGGCTTCGGCCAGCCAGCGCACCACGGTGCGCTCGATGGCCACACCTGAGGGCGAGGAGCGCCAGGCAGTCATATTCTGATTAATGACGGAGGCGAACAGGTCACCGATTGCCGCGACCGATTCGCCCGCCCCCTGCACATATCCGAAGAAACGCCCGTTCTGCGCGCGAGCGTGTTCCATCACCTGCCGCAAATCGTCCAAGGCGCGATCGCCGAGACCTTGCTCGGGCAAGGGGAGAGAAAAAACCTGCTCGGTCTGCGCCCCGCTGGTGTTGGGAAAAATGGAACGAGCGTCGAGCCGGGAGAGATATTCCGCGGCAAGCGCGAGTACCTCGCTGGACAGACGGCGGAAGTCTTCGTCAGAAATTTCCAAGGGATTCATGGGTGCAGGGAATTTAATCACACAGCAACTCGCGTCACCAAAGAGGGGTCGTGACCAAAAACTATCGAGCAATAGCTGCTTTTAGCCGACGACCGAGGGCCGACGATCGAGGAGCGGCCCTCCCATCATCTGAGGCACGGTGACGAAGTCGTATCCCTTTTCGCGCCAGCTCTCGATCAGCAGGTGGGTCGCGACAATGGTTTGCCAACGATCCGCGCCAAAGTGCTCGTGGTCACCATCGTGCATGAGGATCACGTCACCGCCGTGCATTTGTCCCGTGCACTTCTGGACGATCCTGGCGGCGGGCGGCTTCTTCCAGTCCCAACTGGTCACATTCCACATCACGGGCTGAAGCCCGAGAGAGCGCGCGATCCGCAACGTCTGCGGGCGGCGTCCGCCGAAGGGTGGACGAAAGAACCGCGGGGATTCGCCGGTAGCCTCTTCCACGGCGCGCTGGCATTCTTCGAGTTGAATGCGGGTTTCGACCGCGCTAGAGACAATCAAATGCGGGTGGGTGAAGGTGTGATTGCCAATCGTGTGTCCGGCTTTCAGAAGATCGCGAACGATGTCAGGGCGGCGCTGCACGTATCGTCCGATCAAAAAGAAGGTCGCGCGCACGCTATCCTTCTCCAACACTTCCATCAGGCGCAGCGTGTGCGGATCGTTGGGACCATCGTCATAGGTGAACGCGATCTGCCTTGATCCTGAAGGTCCGCTCACAAACGTCTCGCCAAACCCCTGCGCCCACGGAGCCATGGATTGGTAAGCAGCCAGGCCGGCCGCAGCGGCGGCAGCTCCCGCGCCAATGAGGGGACCAAGCATCGCCAGCGATTGTAAATCGCGCTTGCAGGTTGCGCGACTATGGGCGCCGCTCTACAAAGGCTGAGGTCACGAGGAAGCGCCTTTAACCGCGAAGGGCGCGAAGAAAATCTTACAACGCAGAGATCGGGGAGAAATGCCGCAGAGGTCGCGGAGAAGAGCCTTTAACCGTGGAGGGGGCGCGCTGCGAACAAATGCCAGCGCTGGCTTTCACTCTTGCTGCCGACGCTTCGAACCTGGAATCTTGGGCATCCTGTACGCGGTAGTGGACTGGTCTGGGGTGGATCAAAAACGACATGCTTGGAGCGAGTCATGCTTCCGAGTCAGTTGGGACCGGTGTGTGGCGAGGTGCGGGGAACGTTCCGCCAGAGTTGTGCCGTTCGAAGAAGGGGAATTCATCCGTGCCCACGTGCTGCACGTTGGCTTCGGCGAAGGCTTTCACACGGTCGAGGGACGATTGCAGGAGAGCGTTGTAGCGCTCGAGTTCGTCGGAGCTCATGTCCTCGGGCACGGGAATCAGACTGCCAACTCGCATGAGGGCGCGGGAGAAGGGTTTGGGGACGAGCTGCCGATCCCAGGTGTTGAGGGTCCATTTGCGGTCGATGGCGATGTGGAAGACAGCCATAGGGACGCAGGAGGAGCGGGCGAGCAGGACGGGGCCGGGCTTGGTGACGAAGCGCGGGCCGCGAGGGCCGTCGATGGTGAAGGCGACTGTGTAGCCAGCCTCGATTTCCTTGCGCATGCCGAGCAGGCCTCGAACGGCGCCACGACTGCTTGAGCCGCGGATGGGGACGAAGCCAAAGCGGCGAATCATGCGGGCGGTAAATTCTCCGTCGAAACTGGTGCTGCTCATGACGCGGATGTCGAGGTTGCGCCACAGGTAGGTAGCGGCGAAGGTGCACTGGTGCCAGAAGGAGTACACGAACGGGCGCTGCTCGAGGCTGAGGGGGGAATTCTCTTCGCAGGAGACAGCAAACTTCATGGTGGGCCCGATGAGGCGGACGGCAATGGTGGTGGCCCAGGAGATGAGTGTGAGGAGGATGCGCTGCGCCCGGGTGAAGGGCGGGCGGCCGGTGCGGGGATCGACGGCTTCGTCGTCGACGGCTGCGGTTGGGATGGGGGGCACGGGGTTATTGTAACGGGCTATTCGCGGGGTAGGTGCTGAGTGAAAGGGCTTAAATTTCAATCGCCAGGCGTGCTGCAAATGGATGCTACGCAGGTTCTTTGTAATAAACGTCCGTGAACGCCAGCATCGCTCCGAGCTTCTCCTCGGCTCCTTCCGGGAAACCACATCGAACCGCAAAATCCGTAGTGTCCTTATATGTTCCAAACAGCCGATCCCAAAGCGGGATGTCCGAGAAGTTGTGCGCGTGCACGTCGAACTGATGATGTATCGAATGTAATTCCGGGGTCTGGATAAGAAACCTCAGCCACCTTGGTGTGCTTATATTCGCGTGATAGAAGTATTCGCCGGTGGCAGCGAAGAAGTTGTACCAGAACGCGCCCATCATTGAGCATCCCAACAACGGATAGAGGACAAACGCGCTAAGAACTGAGTCACTCAAGATTTCAAGAGGATGTTTGTAAAATGAGGTCGCCACCTCAATTCGTGACGGCGAATGGTGCACCTGATGGAATACAAGCCAAAATCCATTCTTGTGCCGCAATACATGCCACCAATAGAAGAAAAATGTTCCAATAAACCATCCCACGAAGCCTTCGGCAAGAGGCATGTTCCAAGTTGAAAACTTAAAGAACGACACTCCAAATAGTCGAATCCAGATTCTCGCGGTTGCCAAGGTGATTCCAAGCTGGATGAGATTTACCAACAGGGCACGCAAGTACCAGCCCCGCGCCTTGGGTAGTTCGCGCCCAGGGAATACCCTCTCCACCACAAGAAAAATTATTGTTGTCACAGCGACCAGAATGCTAGGTAAAGTCATCATTCCCACCATCATCTAGAAACCTCCAACGCTGGACCAGGCGCCGTGTCCCTTTTGTCAAGGCAACCGTCGTAGTATCCGATAAACTCGACACTCTCGACAGGAATGGCTAACTCACACAGGTGCATCCACCAATGGGAAGAGCATTAGTTCTCCAGGTAGGCGTCGATCCATTCTTTGAGTTTGCGGCGGCGATCGTCGGTGGTGTCGAAGCGGAGACCGAACGAGTGCTTTGGTTTTCTCCAGGTGACGCTGCCTCGGATCCAAATGCGAGGCAAGGTGAGCAGTGCGAACGAGACTTCCAGGGCCTGGCCCGGACCAACTTCTTCCGCACTTCTGATCGACATCCCGCCTGAACTGAGTTCGAGCGTGGTGGCGGTAAATTTTCTGGCTCCCTTGATCTGGACTTCGGTCACCACCGGAATGCGCACGTAGCGCCGGAACTCGTGCAGCACGAGCATATTGGTGGCGCGTACCAGCTTGAGCGCGGCAGAGCGCTCGACGGGCTCCTGAAAAATGGCATTGATGCCGTATTTGGAATAGCGCATGGCCTCCTGCGCGCTGCCTCCGAGCCCGTAAAGCACCAGGCGGCTATTGGAAGGCGAAGTCCGGACGGCCTCCATGACGGCCTGCGCGCCGGGTCCCAGCTTGACCACGCACGCCTCAAACTTCTCTCTTTTCAGGCGCTCGACGGCGTTGCCCGACATCACCACGGCTTCGATCCCAAACTGTTTAAAACACTCGCTTAAGATGGACCGGGCGGTATCTTTCAGATCGACCAGAGCAATGCGGGCGGCAGCCTTTTTGGTTTGTGGGATGGGGGCCAGAGCAGTACCAAAACCAGTGTTCATGGGCGGGTGGCGATTCTCGCTTCCAAATCTATTCTGGCCCGTGAAAACGGCTTTGGCAAAGGTTCTTCCGGAGCTTGGCAGGTACAAAAGTGTCATTACAAGCGGTGGACTCGGGGGTTACCTTCGGGGTCTTGCAAACGGGGGCAGTCTCCAGACGCCAGTCTCCATTCGTCAGTCTTCGGCAAACCGAGGCTTCAGCTGCGAACGAAGACTAGCGACTGATAATTGAAGATTGCGGAGCTTCGCTCCGCGGCGTCCACCCTACAAAAAGCTAGGACCAGCGCTTGAAGATGAGGGCGCCGTTGGTGCCGCCGAAGCCGAAGGAGTTGGAGAGGGCGTAATCGAGGGAGGCTTTGCGGGCGTGGTTGGGGACGAAGTCCATGCCCTTCGTGTCGGGGTCCTGGTTTTCGAGATTGATGGTGGGCGGCAGAATCTGATTACGGAGCGCCATGACGGAAATTCCGGCTTCGAGGCCGCCGGCGCCCCCGAGCAAGTGGCCGGTCATGGACTTGGTGGAGCTTACGGGCACGCGGCGATCGCCGAAGAAGGAGCGAATCGCGTGGGCCTCGAGCACGTCGCCGATTGGGGTGGAGGTGCCATGGGCATTAACGTAGCCGATGTCGGCGGGCTGAAGCCGGGCATCGTGTAATGCGTTCTTCATGACGCGGAAGCCGCCCTCGTGCTCGGGCGCGGGCTGAGTGATGTGATAGGCGTCGCCGCTCATGCCGTAACCGACAAGCTCGGCCAGAATGGGGGCGTCGCGTCGCTGGGCGAACTCGAGGTCCTCAAGAATGAGAATGCCTGCGCCTTCGCCAATGACGAAGCCATCGCGGCCTGCGTCCCAGGGACGGCTGGCTTTCTCAGGATCGTCGTTGCGGGTGGAAAGGGCACGCATGGCGGCGAATCCACCCACACCCATGGGAGTGATGGCGGCCTCCGAGCCGCCAGCGATCATGACCTCGGCGTCGCCGCGTTGAATGATCTTGAACGAGTCCCCGATGGAGTGGGCGCTGGTGGTGCAGGCGGTCGCCGTGGCTTCGTTGGGTCCTTTGGCTCCGAAACGCATGGAGACATGACCGGCGGCAAGATTCACAATGGCAGCGGGAATGAAGAAAGGCGAGATCTTGCGGGGACCGCCTTCGAGGAGGGCCCGGTGCTCGCGCTCGATGACGTCGAAACCGCCGATGCCGGAGCCGATATGAACTCCGACGCGCTCGGCGTTTTCGGGAGTGATTTTCAGGCCGCTGGACTTCATGGCTTCATCCGACGCCGCCAGCGCGAAGTAGATGAAGCGGCCCATTTTCTTGACTTCTTTTTTCTCGACGAAACTCAGGGGATCGAAGTTCTTGACTTCGGCGGCAATCTGGCAAGCGTGGTTGCTGGCGTCAAACTGGGTGATCCGGGTGACGCCGCTTTTGCCCGCAAGCAGATTCTTCCAGACTTCTTCCGTGGTATTGCCGACATCGCAAATCAGGCCGATGCCGGTGACGACGACCCGCCTTGTCAAAACTACTTCCCGCCTTTCGCGTGCTTACCGATGTAGTCGACGGCATCCTGCACAGTGCGGATTTTTTCGGCATCTTCGTCGGGGATCTCGATATCGAAGGCTTCCTCGAAGGCCATCACCAGCTCGACAGTGTCGAGCGAGTCGGCGCCCAGGTCGTCCACAAAGGAAGCGTTGGGCGTAACCTCGCCCTCATCGACACCCAACTGCTCGACGATGATCTGTTTTACCTTTTCGTCAACGGCTGCCATTCGGTCTCCTCATCAGCCGCGCCTGGCGGCCTGGCTGTTTTACTTGCCGACCTTGGAATGCTTGTCGATGTAATCGATAGCGTCNTGCACGGTGCGGATTTTCTCGGCGGCATCGTCGGGGATTTCGATGTCGAAATTCTCTTCGAGCGCCATGACCAGCTCCACAGTGTCGAGAGAGTCGGCGCCGAGATCGTCGACAAACGACGCGGACGGGGTGACCTCGGCTTCTTCGACGCCGAGTTGTTCGGAAATGATCTGCTTCACCTTCTCAGTGATTTCCTTCTGTTTCTCGCCTGCTGCCATAGGAATTCCTCCGACCGCAAAGTCTTGATTGAGAACGATTAGTCTAATGGTCCTCGCGAATGTGTGTAAAGCGAATGGGTAGTCGCGACGCGAGCGCGGCTGCACCGTCGGGTATTGGGATGCCTTCAGCATCCTAATCGTTGGCGCGGAAGCGGGTCAACGAGGCGGATCCTCGGGCTTGTTTCGAAGTTCGTGTCGCCCGCTAAAGCGGGCTCGATTTCTTTTCACTGTTCGCTACCCACCGCTTACGCGGTGGGCTAATGAATGCCGCCGCTGCGCGGCTGGTGCATCGTTTCGTCTACCGTCAGGAATGAACACTCAGCTTCGTAACCGCCTCAGCTTCGGATTCGTAACAGTCTCACCTTCGCCGACCATATCATCCCGGCGCACACTATTTCGTGGAGTATTCGTCCCGCAGGCGGGTTTGGCGGCTGGTCATGGGGATCTCCTCGCCGGCGATGAATACGCGTTTGACATCGGTCTTGACGTCGAGCGGATCGCCGGTGGCGACCACTACGTTCGCGCTTTTGCCGACGTCGAGCGAGCCAAGCTGGTCCGCGACGCCCCAGATTTCGGCGGCATTGAGGGTGATTGCCTTCAGAGCTTCGTCGGGCGGAAGGCCGAAGCCGGTGGCGAATCCTGCCTGGTAAGGGAGGTTGCGGGAATTGTGGGCGTCGAACGAAGCGAAGGCGAGTTTCACGCCGCGCTTGTACAACTCCGCGGGCAGGCTGTAGACCGCGTCGAAGCGCTCATATTCTTTGGGTGTTTCGTAGATGGGACCTACGATCACGGGCACCTTGAGGCTGGCTACATAGTCGAGGACGGCGCGCGAGTGGCTGATGTGGTTGAGCACGAATTTCAGTTTGAATTCCTGGGCGAGGCGGACGGCGGTCTCGAGATCGCTGGGACCCTGAGCCGCCAGCACGACCGGCTTCTTGCCCTGAAGATAGGGCAGGAGGGCTTCCAGCTTCAGATCGCGTTTTGGAGCAGAGGGCTCAGGTTTTTTGTCGCGGGCGGCGTCGGCTTTCTTCTGCTCATATTCAGCGAGCTTCTGCTGATAGTCCTGCGCATCGAGAAACGCCTGGCGCAGTTGCGACGCCATGCCCATGCGAGTCTGGGGAAACTTGCGTTTCTCCCAGGATTCGTTGCGGCGCTGCTCGCCGGTGAAGTTCAGCGGCATGGCGATGTCGCGGACGAGCAGCATTTCAGCGGCGGAGGGCCCGGCGAGTTGCACGAACGAGTCCTGCCCGGGCAGGGTATCGGTGCTGTCAGGCGCGACGATCGTGTTGGTGATGCCGTTCAGGCGCGTGACCGGAATCAGTTCCGACTCGGCGTGGAAGGCATCGTAAACATGCATGTGCGGCATGATCTCGTCGGTGAGTTCGATGCGATCGTTAGTGCTTTCTTCGGCGGAAATCTCGGTGAGGCCGAGGGCGGTCTCGGAGTCGATGAGACCCGGATAGATAGTCATGCCGGCGGCGTCGATGACTTTGGCGTTCTTTGGAATCCTGACAGACGCCGCCGGGCCGAGAGCGGAAATCTTCCCGGCTTCCATGACGAGCGCGCCATTGTCGACCACGCCATGCGATACGGTCAGCAGTTTGCCGCCTTTGAGGACGACGGCCTGATGCTGGGCGGAGGCAACGACTCCCCAGTACAGAACGACACTGATTATCAGCGCACGATTGGCGAACTTCCGAGAGACAACTGAGGACTGGTGTCGGTCTCTCATTGGCCCTCCGTGTAGTGCGGCATTCCGTAGCCGGGCAAGGTGCGGTCGAAGTAGACATCGCCGTCGATGAAGACTTTGCCGGGCACGGCGGCGCTGGAAAGCGGGTAGCCGTCCCAGAGAACGAGGTCCGCGTCCTTGCCTACGTCGATGGAGCCAACCTTGTCGTCGACGCCGATGATCCAGGCGGCGTTGAGGGTAATCATTTTGAGCGCTTCCTCTTCGGTAGCGCCGCCATAGCGCATGGTCTTGGCGGCCTCCTGGTTGAGGCGGCGGGCGAAGTCATCCGAGTCGCTTTTGATCGCGACGCGAACGCCTTTGCGCATCGCCATGACCGCGTTCCACGGAATTGCGTCCCAGGCTTCCTGCTTGTAGCCCCACCAATCGGCGAAGGTAGCGATGCCGATATTTTCGGCGGCGAGTTTTTCGGGAACCTTATACGCTTCCAGCGCGTGGTGGAAGGCGCGAATGTGGTAGCCGAACTCCCTGGCCATGGCGATTTCGGTTTCGAATTCGTCAGCGCGATAGCAGTGGATCTGCACCAGCAGCTTGCCGCGCAACACATCGGCAAGCGCTTCCAGTTTGAGGTCGTGCTTGGGGGCGGTGGCGTCCTTGTCGCCCCGTTTCACCTTGGCGTTGTACTCATCCCATGAGCGTATGTAGTCTTGCGCCTGCACGAGCGCGTCGCGCTGCACGGCGAAATTGCCCATGCGCGTGGAGGGCAATTCGTGGCGGCTGCCGTAGACGCGCTTGGGATTTTCACCGCTGGCGAACTTGATCGAGCGGGGCGCGTTGGGAAAGAGCATGGCGTCGCGCCCGGCGCCGTACTTGTGCTTGATGACAACGGCCTGCCCGCCAATCATGTTGGCCGATCCGTGCAGGAGCAACGAGGTGGTTACGCCGCCGGCCAGCGCGCGATAGATGGCCTTGTCCTGATAGTCGAAGGCATCCTGCATCATCATTTGCGGGGTGACGGGACTGGTGGCTTCGTTCACATCGTCGTCAAGCGCGAGGTGGGAATGCGAGTCGATGATGCCGGGCGTGAGATACTTGCCGCCGGCATCGATCACGGTCGCCGAAGACGGTGCATCGACGGAAGCGCCGACGGCGGCGATCTTGCCATCCTTGATATATACGCTGCCGTTTTTCAGATTGCCGTGGGTCGCGGTCATGACGATGGCATTCTTGATGACGACGTCATTGTGTGTCGCCGGTTGCTGAGCGAAGCATGTGCGAGCGAGCGAAGCGGATGTCAGCAGTAACAGCATCTTCCATACTGTCGTGTTACGACACATTTGCGGCTCCTTGCGGGAATGCCGTGCGATTGTAGGCGGGCGGTTATTCAGGGTCAACGTGCGGCAGCGAAAGCGGCTCTGCGCTCGCCGTTAACAAAACAATTCTGGACACTTTGTTGATATGCGCGCTGTCGTGCAGAGAGTCAGACGGGCCAAGGTGACGGTCGCGGGAGAAATCGCCGGCGAAATTGGACATGGTCTGCTGGTGCTTCTCGGGGTGGGCCGCGATGACTCCGCGGCCAGTGCTGAGTATTTGGCCGACAAGATCGTGGGCTTGCGCATCTTCGAAGATGATGCCGGCAAGATGAACCGTTCGGTGGCGGAGGTCAGCGGGGCGGTGCTGGCGGTCTCGCAGTTCACACTCTATGGAGACGCGCGCAAGGGGAAGAGGCCGTCCTTCGATGACGCCGCCCGTCCGGGAAAGGCACGCGAGTTGTATGAACATTTTGTAGAGCGCGTGCGGTCCAGCGGCCTGCGGTGTGAAACGGGCCGCTTCCAGGAAATGATGGAGGTGGAGTTGGTGAACGAGGGGCCGGTAACGATACTGGTTGATTCTGAAAAGAAGTTCTAAATGTAATTTCAGGCGACGACATCGGCCACGCGTGTGGCATCGGCGCAGGCGCGGACATCGTGAGTGCGGATCACGTGGGCGCCTTTGAGAATCGTCACCGTCTCGGTAGCCAGCGTGCCATAGAGCCGGTCGGTCACAGGGGCGTCGTGCCCGTCGCGCGCCAGCATCCGTCCCACGAACGATTTCCGGGATGCCCCGGCGAGCAGCGGATAGCGAAGCTGGTGGAGTTCGTCGAAGCGGCGCAGCAGGGGATAGTTCTCCTCGAAGTTCTTGCCGAAGCCGAAGCCGGGGTCGAGCACCACGCGTTCGCGTTTCACGCCGGCCAGGATCGCGGCGTCGGCCCAGTCGCGAAGTTCGCGTTTTACGAGAACGACGATGTCGGGGACGGGAGGTTGCGTACGCCATTCGTCGGGCCGCCCGCGCATGTGCATGAGGACGGCGCCACATTTGAGATCGGCGACGGTCTTGGCCATTTTCGGATCCCAGCGAAATGCGCTGACGTCGTTGACGATCTCGGCCCCCGCTTCGACGGCTGCGCGAGCGACGTTTGCTTTATAGGTGTCGACGGAGATGACGGCCTTGGGCCGCTCCTGCTTGATCCGCTGAATCACGGGCAAGACGCGTTCGAGTTCTTCCTTCTCGCTGACAAGCTTAGGGGGCTCGCCTTTTTTGTTGGGACCGGAGCCGCTGACCTTGGCACCCGGCCGCGTGGATTCGCCGCCGATGTCGATGATGTCGGCGCCTTCGTCGAGCAGGCGCAGGGCTTGTGCGAACGCCTTTTCGGGATCGAAGAACTGACCGGCGTCGGAGAAGGAGTCGGGGGTGACATTGACGACGCCCATGATCAGCGTGCGTTTCCCAAGCGACAACACGCGCGATCCGATATTCCATTCAAATACTGGGCGCATGCCACGGATTCTAAATCAGCGCCATCGCAGCTAGTGATCTGGTGGAATCGGCACGCTTCGTGGTGGAAATGCCTTCGTGGGTCCCCAGTGCTTTCGGCAGCTATGGGGTCCTTCGACTCCGTTCGGCTGGCGCCTCACTTCGCTCAGAATGACAGGACTGGAGGAGGAAAGACCAGGGGGGACCGACTGGGAGAAGGTGCCGGAGGCTCTGGAATTCAGATTTGGCCGGTTTTCGGTGCTAAAATCTGGTTGAACATACCTATGCACCGGTTTCGTTCACGCCTTCTGGTTGCCGCGACCCTGTGCCTGCTGCTCGCCTCTCCACTTCAGGCGGTTAAGAAGAAAACTCTCGAGTCCCGCATTTCAGCAATCCTGGCGGAGCCGGATATGGCCCGCGGGTTCTGGGGAATTGAAATCCGCTCGCTCACCACCGGGAAGATCCTGTTTTCCCAGGATGCCGACAAGCTCTTCACACCGGCGTCGAACACCAAGCTGTTTACGACGGCCGCATCGCTGGCGTTGATCGGATCGGACTACAAATTCAGAACTACGGTCGAGACCAATGGGCTTCTCGACAAGCATGGACGGTTGAGCGGCGATCTTCTGCTGGTTGGGCGTGGCGATCCGAATCTTTCCGGGCGCGAACTGCCATACGATCTGCGCACGCAACGCAATGACCATCCCATCAAAGTGCTCGAGGATCTCGCCGACAGCCTGGTGCAGAAGGGTGTGAAGTACGTGGACGGCGACCTAGTGGCCGACGATTCCTACTTCGCGTTTGAGCGCTATGGCGAAGGCTGGAGTCAGGACGACCTGGTGTGGGGCGACGGGGCTCCGGTATCGGCGCTCACGATTAATGACAACGTGGTGTTCGTGAACATTCTGCCGGCAGACCGCGCGGGCGAGCGGGCATTCGTCACCATCATTCCGTTTGCGGATTACTACCGCATCGACAATCGCATCATGACCACGCCTGCGGGCACGGCGCGGCGCATCTTTTTTAATCGCGAGCCCGGTTCGACCGCGCTGACGCTTTGGGGCGAGATGCCGATCGATGACAAAGGCGCCAACGAGGCGATTGCGATCGACGATCCCGCGGCGTTTGCGGCCGAATTGTTCCGGAGCTTGCTGGAGAAGCGCGGTATCACCGTGTACGGGCGGGACCGGACACATCACACTGAGTTGGCGGGACTCTCCACGTTCAGTGTGACCGCGACGGCGGAATCACGGGGCGGCGAGGGTGATACGCCGCGACTTGGCCAGCTCAACCCGACCATGGTCCTGGGGACGTTTGAGTCGAAGCCGCTGCTGGAAGATATTCGGGTCATCAACAAGGTGAGCCAGAACCTGCACGCTGAAATTCTGTTGCGACTGCTGGGCCACGAGAGAGGCAACGCGGCCACCATTGATAGCGGACTCGAGGTGCTGCGCGGCTTCCTGACCAAGGCGGGAGTGCCCGCCGAGCAATACGTTTTCTTTGACGGGTCAGGGCTCTCCCGGCAAAACCTAGTCACGCCGCATGCAATTGTGTCGCTGCTCGAATACGCCTCGCGGCAGACCTGGGGAGCCGATTTCCGCGAGACGCTTCCGTTGGCGGGAGTGGA
>JGI12627J18819_10000218_pt1 | contig 19064 bp, 19 predicted proteins | sample TexAe_OM1H0_M2_FD_18819 | JGI IMG/M metagenome (IMG submission 18819)
TTCATAGCGCCCGCCGGCATCGAACAGGTCGGCCAAGAGACCCGTCGCGCGGGCGCGATCCATGGAACTCGCCCGCGGATCGTTGATGACAGCGCGCAGAGGCTTTTCGGCGTCGGCAAGGTTGCCCGCAGCGAGGTCCGCAGCGCTCAAAGCCAAGACCGCATCGGGAAATCCGGGAACGATGCCGAGCGTTCGCTCGGCCCACAGCTTCGCTTCCGCGTGCTGGCCGCGATGCGAGGCGATCGAAGCCAAGGCAGCGCTGGCCGAGAAATTTCTCGCATCGAGTTCGAAGGCCCGAAGATGGCTCTCCCGGGCGCGTCCCAAGGAACCCAGCGCCATGAGCGCATTGCCTTTGCTGGCATGCGCGAAGGGCAGTTCGGCATTCACCTTCAAGAGCTCGTCAATATGGTATAGGGCCTCGGCGGGCCGATCGAGGCGCTGCAAGCACAGGCCGAGCGCGTTGCGCGCGCCAATATCCTTGGGAGCCATTGCGACCGCGCGTTCCAGCAGCTTCAAGGCGTCCTGATAGTTGCCGTTCTGTTCGAGGCGCGTTGCGGCAATATTGAGCAGCATCGGGTGCTCGAACCCATCCGCCAGAGTTCGCTCCGCCAGGGCGGCGGCGCCGCTGAAATCGCGCCGTTCCACGAGATTCTGCACGGTGCGCAGCGTTTGCAGGTCCTTTTCGAGATCGCGAGGCATCTTAAGATTTCCGGCATTTGTTGGTGCGCAAGGCTACCGGAATCCTCGGGATATGGGAAAATCCACGGCAGATGCCTGCGGCTGGAGCGTGTTTGAGCGAAATTTCCGAGATGATGGGCAGAGCGGCCCAGTTGCGGCGCGAAAATCAAGTCGCGGAAGCGATCAGTGCCTATGGCGCCATCCTCGCGCGCTGGCCCAAAGCCGCGGACGCCTGGTACAACCTCGCAGTTCTGCAGCGCCAAACCTCGCGATTCAGCGAAGCGCTGAGTTCCTATCAAAGCGCACTGGCCGCCGGCATCAGCCGGCCCGAAGAAGTGCACTTGAATCGCAGCGTCATTTTCAGCGATTTTTTGCGTGATCACGCCAGCGCAGCGGCGGAACTGAAGGAAGCGCTGACGCTGAATCCCGGCTATATCCCTGCGCTCCTGAATCTTGCAAATCTCTACGAGGACCTAGGCAAGCGCCCCGAAGCCAGTTCCCTCTATGCGCGAATTCTGAGCATCGAGCCGCGTGCCCATGAAGCGCTGGCACGATTCGCAAATCTGCAGCCGGCGGACGGCGTCGATGAAGCCCTTGTCGACCGCCTGCGAACGGCCTTGGCGGAGCCCGGATCCGCAAACGACAAGGCCAGCCTGGGGTTTGCCCTGGGGCGATTGCTTGATGCCAAAGGCCGATACCACCAGGCTTTCACGGCCTACTCGGCAGCGAATCAAGCCAGTCTTGAAAGCGCCGGCTCGAACATCGTTCCCTATGACAGAGCGCGGCAGTCCGAGTTTGTCGACTGGCTGATCGCGGGCGGCACGCCGCCGGTCAGCGCGCATGTCCACGATGTTGACCCGCAACCGATCTTCATTATCGGCATGTTTCGTTCGGGCTCGACCTTGACCGAACAGCTGCTCGGCGCATTGCCGGGGGTCGCCACCGGCGGCGAGATCAATTTCCTGCCGCAAACCGTGAATACCGAGCTAATGCCGTTCTTTCAATCGTTGGCGGAGATGACCGTCGAGCGTCTGGATGGCATTGCCGCGCGCTACCGCGCCGAACTGTTGAGAGTCTCATCAAGCGCCGCGTTTGTAACCGACAAACGGCTCGATAACTTTCTCTACATCGGCCTGATCAAATGCTTGTTTCCGCGCGCGAAAATAATCCATACCACGCGCGATCCTCTCGACAATTGCCTGTCGATTTTCTTCCTGCACCTCGACCCGCAGATGAGCTATGCGTTGAACTTGAAGGACATCGGCCACTATTACCGCGAATACCGGCGGCTCATGGCGCACTGGCGGCGCAAGTACGACGCGGATATTTTTGACTTCAACTACGATGCTTTCGTCAAGGAGCCGCAGCGGCAGATGGGAGCCTTGTGCGAGTTCCTGGGATTGCCGTGGTCGGGAGAAATCCCCAAAGTGTCCGCGCGCAGCGCGGCGATCAAGACCGCCAGCGTGTGGCAGGCACGCGAGCCTTTGTATCTCACCTCATCGGGACGCGCACAACACTACGCCGACGAGTTGCAGGACCTACGTCAGGAACTCGAACCCACCAACCGCTGATTCACTCAAAGGATCGATATGACGAGTTCGCCGGCCGCCAATGGCAGCCTTCTTATGAGCGTTGCCCGCCGCGCCATGGTCGATAACGGCCTCGAGCCGGATTTTGGCGAGGCTGCTGAAGCTCAGCTTGAGAGCATCACACAGCCCGCGACGGAGGCGGGTGCCGGCATCCGCGATTTGCGCCATCTTCTCTGGTGTTCCATCGACAACGACAGTTCGCGCGACTTGGACCAGCTCAGCGTCGCGGATCCGCAAAGCGCGGATGCCGTCAAGATTTCGGTGGCCATCGCCGACGTCGATGCGTTGGTCAAATCCGGCTCGCCCATCGACAGCCACGCGCGCGTCAACACCACGTCGGTGTACACCGCCGCGGCAATCTTTTCCATGTTGCCGGAGAAGTTGTCGACGGATCTGACTTCGCTGGCGGAAGGCCAGGAGCGTCTGAGCGTCGTCGTCGAGATGACCATCTCTGCCGCCGGCACCGTGACGCAATCTGATATCTACCGCGCCAGGGTTTTCAACCGCGCCAAGCTGGCTTACAACGCCGTCGGCGCCTGGCTTGCCGGAAACGGACCTGCTCCGCCCGCCGTTTCAGCCGTGGCCGGCATGGATCAGCAATTGCGGATCCAGGATCGGGTCGCTCAATTGCTGCGCCGGGTGCGCCGCGCACGCGGCGCGCTGGATTTGCAGACTTCTGAGGCGCAGCCGGTATTCAACGCCGGCATCCTCGTGGACTTAAGTCCCGACGAGACCAACCGCGCCAAGCAGCTTATCGAGGAATTCATGGTTGCCGCCAACGGCGTCGGCGCGCAGTTTTTAACGGCCAAGGGCTTTAGCACCTTGCGCCGTGTGCTGCGCGCGCCCAAGCGTTGGGAGCGCATCGTCGAGCTGGCTCGCGGATTGGGCGAAGATCTGCCCACCAGCCCAAGCGCCCTAGCTCTCAATGGTTTTTTGAGCAAGCGCCGGCAGGCCGCGCCCGAGACTTTTCAGGACTTATCGCTCTCCGTAGTGAAGCTCTTGGGGTCCGGAGAGTACATGCTGGACAGGCCGGGACAGAGCATGGAAGGGCACTTTGGCCTGGCGGTCAGGGATTACACCCATTCGACGGCACCCAATCGACGCTATCCCGACCTGATCACTCAGCGCATCATCAAGGCGGCGCTTGCCAAGAAAGCCGCTCCTTACACGGACGATCAGCTGCAAGAGCTTGCAGCGCGCTGCACGCTGCAAGAGCACAACGCCGCGAAAGTTGAACGGTCCGTCGACAAATCGGCCGCCGCGTCCCTCCTGGCCTCGCGCATCGGCGCGAAGTTTGACGGCATCGTCACCGGCGCGTCGGACAAGGGCACGTGGGTGCGCATATCCTCGCCCTCGACCGAGGGCAAGGTCGTAAAGGGGGCCGAGGGCCTCGATGTCGGCGATCGGGTGCGCGTCACGTTGCGGCACACCGATGTGGCACGCGGATTCATCGATTTCGAGAAAGCTTGAAAGGGGCACCATGCAGAAGAACGATTCTCAAGATTCCCCGCTGGCGTATCTGGATCCCGAATTTCTCGCGAGCGACGATGCGCGGCCGTTGCGAATCATCGCCGAGTACCTAAGCCCCATGCGGCGCCTGCGGCTGCAGCGCGTGCACGACACCATTGTATTCTTCGGTTCCGCGCGGCTCGCCGAGACCGGATCCTTGGGGCGCTACTATGCGGATGCGCGGGAGCTTGCGCGGCTGATCACGGCTTGGTCGGCGAGCCTGCCTTCGCATGTGCATCGCTACGTGATTTGCTCCGGCGGCGGCGGCGGTATCATGGAGGCCGCCAACCGGGGCGCGCGCGATGCCGGCGGGCGCACCATTGGCCTGAATATCAATCTACCGCACGAGCAGCGGGCCAACGCCTACGTAACGCCGGAACTGCTGTTCAAATTCCGCTACTTCTTCATGCGCAAGCTGTGGTTCGCTCATTTGGCGCGCGCCATGGTCGTTTTTCCNGGCGGCTTCGGCACNCTCGATGAACTGATGGAAATCTTGACGCTGTCGCAAACCCGCAAGCTGGACCGAAAGATTCCGGTGCTGCTGTACGGCTCGGGTTATTGGCAGGAGATCATCAATTTTCAGGCGCTGATCCGGCATGGAATGATCAGCGCCGAAGACCTGAAGCTGTTCACGTTTGTCGACGATCCGGCGGCCGCGTTCAAGGCGCTGCAGGAATCGATCGAAGTGGACACTGAAGAGAAAACGCCGGCTTTCGCCTGCACCCGCCTCAAGCCCTAGCGAGACGCTTGGCAATGCCCGATGAACTGCCGCAAGGGTTCGGAAAGCACCTTGCGCTCGTGGTGAATCATGAGAAAGGTGCGTGTCAGCCTGGGCAACGCGGTCCTGAGCACGCGCAGGCGCTTGGCGGCCAAGAGGTTTCGCACCACAGAGAGCGACAGGCAGCTGATTCCCATGCCTTCCGCGACTGCATTCTTGATGGCTTCTGAGCTGCCCAGCGTCATGGACATTGGGATATTCAACAGATGCGGCAGCAACGCCTGCTCCACGCTCTCGCGGGTGCCGGATCCGGATTCGCGCAGCAGCCATTGAGCCTGAGCCAGCTGCTTGACGGTGAGTTTGCGCTGCTTCGCCGCCTTGGCGAGGCTGTGCTCCGGCGCTGCGACCACGACCAGTTCGTCTTCCCGCCATGGTGAGACGACGATGTCCTTGGCATGGCACGGCCCTTCGATGAATCCCAAGTCCGTGGCGAATTCGCGCACGGCGGTGACTGCATCCAGCGTGTTGCCGATTTGCAATTCCAACCGAGTGCTCGGCACCACGTCTTTGAAGCGCGCGAGGAGCGAGGGCAGGATGTAATTGCCGATTGTGGTACTCGCATATATATGCAAATCGACCGGCCGCGCTTCCGCTGCCGACGCGAACGCGGCTTCTAGACTATTCGCGCCGTCCAGCACCGCGAGGGCCATCGGCAAAAGGGCGCGGCCGCTGTCGTTCAGCATGAGGCGCTTACCTACGCGGTCGAAAAGGTTCGCGCCGAGCAGACGCTCGAGCTCTTTCAGCGCCGCGCTTGCCGCCGATTGAGACAGGGGCACGCTCAACGCAGCCGCCGTCGTGCTGCCGCTCAAGGCAATGGCCCTAAAGATCTGCAATTGCCGCAAAGTCAGGCGCATGTCTCACATTAACCTAGGTGGTAAGTGGATTATAGAGAGATAATCGATTTCACGGATAGGTTGGGCGAGCGCATAGTGCTCACCGGCAAGGCAAGGAATCGCTGTATGCAGGCAATTTCCAATTCGATTCGACTGCCCGCCCGGCCGCGAAGCTTCCGGGAGCGTTCACTCGGCCTGCTGCCCGGTATTTTGCTGACCGGCGCCATCGCCGCCCTGGCCACCGAGCTTTGCAAAGGCGCCTGGCTTCAGGCTCATGGCATCAGCGCGCTTACCCTTGCCATCATCGGCGGCATGGTGGTCGGCAACACTGTTTACCCGCGCGTAGCCGCGGCGAGCGCGCCGGGCGTGCTGTTTTCCAAACAGATTTTGCTGCGCGCTGGAATCATTCTCTTCGGCCTGAGGCTGACCTTCCAGGACATCGGCCACGTGGGAGCGATTGGCGTTGCGATCGATGCCTTGGTTCTCTCGAGCACGTTCATGTTGGCCTCGTGGGCGGGGACCCGGCTCTTTGGCCTCAATCGGCGTTCCGCCATGCTCATTGGAGCGGGTAGTTCCATCTGCGGGGCCGCCGCTGTAATGGCGACTGAGCCGGTGGTGCGCGGCACTGCCGAAGAGGTCAGCATCGCGGTCGCCACGGTGGTGGCCTTCGGCACGCTCGCCATCTTCTTATATCCGGCGCTGTATCAATTGAACGCACAACTGCACTGGGTACGTTTAAGTCCGTTCGCCTACGGCATATTTACCGGCTCCACCGTGCACGAGGTGGCGCAAGTTGTGGCCGCGGGAAAGGCCGTGGCGGAGTCGGCGGCCGACACGGCTGTGATCACCAAGCTGGTGCGCGTCATGATGCTGGCGCCGTTTCTAGTTCTGCTGTCGGCGTACCTGTCGCGTCGTTCGCAGGAAGACAGCGCGGCGCCCGCTGTTGCTGCGTCTTGGATACACGTCATACCGTGGTTCGCGCTCGGGTTCATCGCCGTCGCAGGATTCAATTCTCTTGCGCTTCTGCCGCGCTCCGTGGTCGGAACTGCCGTCAACTTCGACACGTTGATACTCGCCACTGCCATGGCAGCGCTCGGGGTGAGCACGCAGTTCTCAGCGATAAGGAAGGCGGGCCTGAAACCCCTGGGCCTCGCGGCATTGTTGTTCGGCTGGTTGATCGTCGGCGGCTTCGCGATCAACGCTACGGTGTCGGCGCTCTTCGGCCGCTCGCTGGGCCAATAACCGGCCCGACTACGGCTCGTTGTAGCCGTAACCCATGGATTCGACACTGGCGACGATGCCGTCCTCGAAGCGAACTTTTTCCATGAGCTGATTGGGGCCAAAATTGAAAATCCAGGTCTCGACCTGGATTTCGACCGCGGAACTGTCGACGACGCGTCCATGTCTGCCTGCAAAGCCCGCGATTCCCGCGTACGCAATCTTGTTGTCAATCTGCGCCGGCTTGCCGCAGTAGGCGCGCACCTCTTCGCGCGAGATGCCCTTTTCGATGATTTTATTGCCGCAAACCATGCCTTCTGCAAAGCCTAATGAAGGTAGAGTGCAGAGCAGGCTCACAGCGATCTCGATTTTCATTTTTGCGACCCTAACACCTAAGGCTTCGGCATGCTAGCCAGGTCGGAAAGGACAGCTTCCAAGGGCTCGGAATTCACCCGCACGGAGCCTGCAAACGGGTGATCGATCGAAATGATGACCAACAATGCCGAAAAAATGAGCAGCGACAGCGCACCCGTCATCAGGGCCTGGGCATAGACATTCCGGGATCCGAACAAGAACGTAAAGCTGATGGTGATCGCCGCTCCGCCGAACAGCACGATCCAGACGATGCTGGGAACGATGCCGGCCGATACCACGACCCGCGAACGGCGCGCCTGCGTCACTTGATCCAGCTGATGCAGCAGCTCGGTCATCAGGGCCGNGCCCCGCGCATCTTTNGGCTGATAGCGCAGCAGTGCGGCATAGGCTGCGTCGAGCGCCTGGGTGGCCTGCTTGCTGCCGCCGCCCAGTTGCATGGCCGGCCAGTCCTGGTTCACCGCCGCTTGCAGATACGCGACCATGGCGTCGCGCAATGCCGCCGACGACTCATCCTCGAGCCCTTTTGCGAGCCTGAACACCGTCGCGGCGGCACCTGCTTCCAGGCTGACGGTCGATTCCGCTTCGCTGAATTTGTCCCAGACAGTGATGACGGCAAACCCCAACAGCACCGCGTAGATGACTCCCACCGTTGCAAACTTGAATCCCGCAACCTCGTTGTTGGTCTTGAACCAATCAAGCGCCACGCGCCGGCGCAGCATGACCGGCGCGTACATGGCCGCGACGGTGATCAGACACACCAGGAGTCCCGCAATCCACAGCGGCGCTCGGGTCAGGTAGAACATGAATCGACTTGAATTCCCTTTGTCGTTGGTAATATTTTGGGGCGCTTTCGCAAACGATATCATTTGCACATGCCCCGGTCCAAAGGGCATTGAGGAAGGTGTACGCTCCCGCAGAAGAAATAGTTGGCTGTTCGTACCGCGGCCACAGTCTTTGTGGCCGCGGATTCCCGAGGCTCAGTGCTTTTGACGATAAATGCGCCGGCTATTGCGATTCTCGGAGCGATTCAAGCGGTTCTGCTCGCCTTTCGTGAGATGGCCGTTATGCTTGGCCTCATCCACGCTTTCGCGTTTCGCGATATTGGCATCATGCGCCTCATCGCGCGCGGCCTGCTTTCCCGTCATGGTGCCGTTTGCGAGCCCCTGATTGATGCGCGCCTGCTGATTGTCCAGGCGTTGGTTGACTTCGTTCACACGCGGATGATCCGGGACCTCTTGTGCCATGGCTTCGCCGGAAACGATGGCGGCACAACAGAGGCCTGTGAGCAGGATCGCTTTCGAATGGATTTTCATGTCATCTCCTCGATTGTAAATTTGACGAATTGCGCAGGGCGTTTATCGCTGCGCGGCGGCCTGCTATAAAGGCGCCATGTGCTTACAAAAACGCTCGCGCGAGCGATTCGTTGACATTCGCGCCGATTGCGATCGCGCATATGTCAACTGCGCAGTGCCATGAAAGAAGCTCCATACGACGTCGTGGTAATCGGCGCAGGCGCTGCCGGGTTGAATGCCGCGCGCTTGCTCGCGCGAGCGCGGCAGCGCGTTGTATTGCTCGAGGCGCGTGGCCGCGTGGGCGGCCGCATTTTCACCTGCGCGCAGACCTCGAATGCGAGCCGCTCCGTGCCGATAGAATTGGGCGCTGAGTTCATACACGGATTGCCGAAAGTGACATGGTCGCTGGTGAGCGACGCGGCATTGAATTCGTACGAGCTCGCGGGTTCGTCATTCTGGTATTCCGGCGATGGATTGGTCGCCGGTAACGCGCAGCTCGGCGATGCTGAACGCGTGCTCGAGGATATGGCGGATGCGGTATTGCGCGACGGCTTCAAGGATTTGAGTTTCGCGGACTACATGAAAGGCGTCAGCGTCGATCCGTTGAGCGCTCAAGCGGCGAGGAATTACGTGGAGGGTTTCAACGCCGCGGATGAGCATCGAATATCGGCGGCGTCGCTGGCCAGGCAACAACGAGCTGAAGACGCCATTGCCGCCGATCGCCTTTTTCGCCTGGAGGCCGGCTACAGCGCTCTTCCGGAGTTCCTGGCGCGGCAATTCCAGCTTGCCGGCGGCGAGCTGGCGCTCAACCGGGAAGTTAAAAAAATCGTTTGGACACGGGGCAACGTCATCGTGGAGGTCGTCGAGCCCCACGGAATTCGCGAGTTTCGCGCCGCGCGGGCGGTGATCACCGCGCCGCTAGGCGTGCTGCAAGCCGAGCGAATTCATTTCAACCCGCGTCCCGCGGAATTGTTGCGCCAAGCCAATCGATTGGCCATGGGGCCGGTGATGCGCATGAGTTTCAGCTTCAAGCGCAGGTTTTGGCACGACACATTGAGTTTTCTCATCGCGCCAACGGAATTGCCGTCGGCTTGGTGGTCTGCCATGCCGCACGAAGCGCCGGTATTGACGGCGTGGGCGGGAGGGCCCAAGGCAGAATCGNTGTTGTGCCTGGTGACTCAGGATGGAGACGCGGGACCGCTGCGCGATCGATGCCTGTCGTCGCTNGCGAAAATTCTCGCGAGGCCGCTCGCTGATATAGAGGCCAGCCTATCGAGTTGGCACTTCCATAATTGGCAGACCGACCCCTTTGCCCTGGGCGCGTANAGCTACATTCCGGCGGGCGCGCTGGATGCGCCCGCNCAACTGCAGCAGCCGGTCGAGGACACCCTGTATTTTGCCGGGGAGCACACTGACACAACGAGCAACTGGGGCACGGTGCATGCCGCGCTCGCGAGCGGCGAGATTGCGGCTTTGAAGATCTTGGGCTGAGCCCGGCCGGGCAAGGCGCGACCAAGGCCTTGATAACATGTAGCAACCAAGATTGGAGAATGCCGTGGTCAATATCGCGCGACGCTCGCTGCTCATCGGTATGGGATTGTCTTCGGCATCCGCCCTGATCGTTCGCCGCGCGCGCGCTGAGCTTCAGTCAGGCGCCGGCGGTTCGGACGTTCAACCGTTGGTGGAGCGCGAACGCGCCAAAATCCTAGAGGCCATGAAAAAGGACCAGATTCCGGGCGCTGCCGTCTGCCTGCTGCATCAAGGCCGGGCGGTGTGGACGGAAGGCTTCGGCGTCACAGACTTTAAATCCCGCAGACCCATCGGCTCCGGAACCATTTTCAGCATCCAGTCGACTTCCAAGAATTTTACCGCGACCGCCGTCATGATCGCCGTACAACGCGGCCTTCTTGATCTCGACAAGCCGATCACGGCGTATTTGCCCGATTTTGAGGTTCGCAGCCGGTTCGAGCCGGCGCCGCAAACGAAAATGACGTTGAGGCTGCTCTTGAGCCACCGCGCAGGATTTACGCACGAGGCGCCGGTGGGCAACAACTACGATCCTGCGTTTCCGGATTTCGAGGCGCACGTGCGCAGCATCTCTCGGACTTGGCTGCGCTATCCGGTCGGCGAGCGGTATCGGTATTCGAATCTTGGCATCGACGTCGCAGGCTACATTTTGCAGCAGGTCACGGGGAAGCCTTTTGCCGACTGCCTCAAAGGTCTCATCTTCGATCCGCTCGGCATGCGCGACAGCACGGTGGACGCCGACAACTATGCGCGCCGCTCCGACCGCGCCTTAGGCCACGAGCGGGGGTACGCAGCGGTTCCATTGAAAACGCCGTTGATTCCGTCCGGCGGCGTGTACACCAGTGCGCGGGACATGAGTGCCTACCTGGCGTTTCACTTGGAGCGGGGCCAGTTTGCCGGTAAGACCTTGTTGCGAGCCTCGATGTGGGACGAGATGCATGGCTTCTCGTTGGGCGGCGACTATGGTCTTGGCATCATTCGCACTGAGCTGCGCTTTGGGGACACGCCCATTCGCATGTTGGGACACAAGGGCGGTGGATTTGGATTTGGCTGTGTCTGCAATTACTGCCCGGAAGCGCAACTGGCGTGGGTGGCGCTGTTCAATCGACCTACTGCGGCGCCCTATCAGTTCGGCGCCGAATTGATCGAGGGTTTATTGGCTCGCCAGTACGGGGCGCGCAGGGCGAGGATGCCGGTATCGGACCTTTCAACCGTTCAGCTGCCGCCGCGCGAGTTGTCAGCCTATGCCGGCAACTATGTGGGGCGCGCCACGGCCGTAGAGATCAAGCTCGCGGACGGCATGCTCGCCCTGCAGACGGGAACCGCCGTGAGACCGCTGCATTTCGAATCGCCGGAGGATCTATTCATCGTCGATGCAGACGGAGAGACGGTGACCTATCGCTATTTTCGTGGGTCGCCCGGCGAGCCGGCGCACCTGGAGTGCTCCATCGGCGAGAACGCCCTCGATTATAACGACGGACCTGCAGATCCCAAAGGCCCGGACTTGCCGGCGTGGGAAGCCTACATCGGGCGATATGAGATCGATCTGTGGGGCAGACCCTCGGAGAGCGTCGCTGTCTACCGCAAGAACGGATATCTTTATGTGAACGAGCGGCGATTGATCCTCGAGACCGAACCCGGTCTTTTCTTCACGGCGGATGGCGAGGCCGTGGATCTGAAGTCGCCCATGCCGACCTGGCGCAATATCCGGCTGCGGCGCGTCTCCGACGTCATGCCTCCTTGAGTAGGGTGCGCCACAGGAACATTTAAACCGCTGCCAGCAACTTTTGATCCCCGGCCGGGTTATGGGTGGAGATATCCAACTCAAAGGCGCATGTATGCTGCTTCGCTGTTGCTTGATGGGGATCGCGCTGCTGGTTGGCGGTAACGTGAGAGTTGCTTATGCCGATGGCTTGAGCCCCGACGCCTCGCTCTACCGCACGGTCAAAGCGCTCGATCAGAAGCTCTTTGCAGCCTACAACACCTGCGATTTGACCACGTTGGGCGATCTGGTCGACGCGAATCTCGAGTTCTATCACGACCGGACCGGCCTCTCCTTGAGCCGGGAGCGCTTTCTCGCCGCCATCAAGAACAATATTTGCCACAAGGTGAGGCGCGAGATCGTGGCCTCTAGCTTGCAGGTTTACCCTATCGAGAATTATGGCGCGATCGAGCTCGGGGAACACACCTTCTGCAATTTGGCCGAGACGCCGGTTTGCAACGATCAGACCAACGGCATCGGCAAGTTCTTCATGCTGTGGCAGAAGCAGGGTGAGCAATACCGGCTCACTCGAGTCATCAGTTACGATCACACCTCGGACCGGCTGCGCCGGTTGCTCGCGAAGCCTTGAGGGATTAGCGCTTAACAGAACTAGTGCGGAAGCGGTCTCCGTCCCATCCTCCCGCTGCCAAATGGTGCCAGAGGCAACGATTTGCTTAGCCGTTGCCGCGACGCCGCTTAACTTCCAGGCGTCGCTGTGCGTTCGAGCGCTGCCCTGTCCCAAGCACCCAGGTCCGCAGCGGCCTCATAAGCGGCTTGAAAAAATTCCAGCAGCATGGCGTCCGGGTCCGCGCTGGTGCGCACGGCTTCGTATGGCAGCACGAATTCGCGCAATGTCGAGTCGTAACGTCCAGGTGAACCCAGCGGCCGCGCTGGGTATCCGGCAGGTTCGGGATACGCGTAGGCGTAGAAAAACGCTTCCGCTTTCTCATCGCCCGGCCAGAATCCGCAGCTCGCGCATTCATGCGAGTAGGCTTCGACCATCACCCAGTCCGGGCAATGTGGTGCGCCCCCGGGATGGCGCGGCGCGGGCCGCCCTGAGAAGCGCGTGCAGGCAAGATCGAAGCTCCCCCAGAAGAAATGAGCTGGGCTTTGTTTCCCCAGAAACCGCCCGCGATATTCTTTCATGACGCGATGCGTGTTGAGCAGTATCAGCCAACACTGGTGTACGGCCTCCGCAGAATAGGTCCCATGTTTGCGGTCCTTCGCAAAGGGAATCGCCTCCTCAATTTCCACGGGTGCCGGATAAATATGGAGCGCAATCCCTAATTCCTTGAGCGAGCTCATATAGCGATCATAGAAATCCGCGACCGTCATCGAGGCGAGCGGTATCGAGCGCGCCGTACCGTCACTGACCCGAATCCAGAGCTCGTGCGAAATAAAGTCGAATTCGACTTCGACGGCGCGATTTCCGTGAGGCATAAGCGAGGTGGTCAATCCGCGTGCATTTGGGTAAAGGGCGACCTGCCACCAATGATTCTCCATGGGTGAAAACGCGAGCCGCGTTTTACCGACGATTTGCGACCACATGTGCAACGTCGAGTACGTATGGCGCCAATCTGCCAGCGGAAGGGTGGGCCACGGGGCTGAATCGCGTGTCATGCTGTCCTCTGGACTCACGAAATCAGCAATGGTGCGGGTATCACGCCAGGCAACCGCTCGGTTTGAACACACGTTCGCGGCTGGCCGGATATCGCTCAAGAGCTGCAGCGGGCCGGATAGGCCGCTGCGCGAATTCTCCGCCGCAGTTGGGGCAGCGCCCCTTGAGTATTGTCGCTACACAGACCGAGCAGAAGGTGCATTCGAAGCTGCAAATCCAGGCTTCTGCGGATTCGGCAGGCAGATCGCGATTACAGCACTCGCAATTCGGCTTCAGGATCAACATATGCAACCTCCGGAAGAACCGCTACAGATTGTAGAGGCAGTTTACTACACAGGATCTGCGGCGGATGGGGCACCTGTCTCCGATCCAAGACATCGATGCGACGAAGCGGACGAGAAAAGCGGCCAGATGGATTTCGTTCCGCGCTCCGGTTCATGTCACTCCGTGGCATGGAATGGGGCTTAGAAACTTTCTGTCGGTTCGATTCGCAGTGTTAGCTTGAATCCGATCGTTGTCGGACTCGGCCAAATTACGTGTTCGTCGAAGCGCCGTCTGCGAACGAGAGTTCTCACTCCCACGGGTGCGGAGCTCATTTTTTAGCAAAGGAGTATTGATATGAAACTGCAATGTGGATCAGCGTTGGCGTGCGCCTTGCTTTTGGCGATCGGTTCAGGGGGAGCGTTGGCTTCAGGCCCTGGCGGAGGAGGGGGTGGCGGCGGTGGTGGTGGCGGCGGCGGCGGTGGCCCCGCTCCAGGTCCGGGACCCGTCGGCAATCCCCCGAGCACGGAGCCGCTGGTAATGATCGGAGGCAGCGCCACAACTCAGATCAAGCTTGGACAGACCTTGCAATTCGCAGTCGAGGTGCAAGACGGTCCGAATCAGCCGACTCTTGAAATGACAGCTGCGCCGCCCGGCATGACGACCGACCAAATATTCATTAGCCGGCCGAACTTGGCAAAAGGCACTCCGTGGGAAGTCAGGGAATTCGTTTTGTACACGCCGAACCAGGCGGGAACATTCGAGGCTCTCTTCACCGGTACGGACCCTATAACAGGCGCAACAGTGACAGGAATCTGGACAATCGTTGTGACGCCTTAAGAGTCCACGCTGGCTTGGCGGCGGCTCCGGCCGCCGTCAAGCTCTGCATCACGGCTACGCCGTCCTAAAGTGGCCCATCGAAATTCATCCAAGTGGCCCTTCGAAGCCGACGCCTTCCGCATCATCATTCCTCCATCGCAATTTGCGAACCAACATTCGCAAAAATCCGCGGAAATCAGGGAGTGCGGGCATGATGATCGATGTGAGTGCAGAGCGAGAGGCGCCTCGGCGGCAAGCTGAGCCGGGTGCGAATTGGCGCGGCCGATTCGGCGCCTTTGCATCATGCCTTTCGCTCAGCCTTGTTATCCTCATCGCACCACAGACTCTCCACGCGGCAACACCCGCTGCCTCGATCGCTGCTGCAATCTCGGATCCTTCGCGCCCCGCCGATGATGTCGCGCGGGATGCGGATCGCAAGCCTGCGGCCACGCTGGCGTTTGCAGGCGTCAAGCCGGGTGACAAGGTCGTCGATTACATTGCCAACAGCGGATACTTCACGCGCCTACTCGCGGGCGTGGTCGGCGCCAAGGGGCACGTTTATTCCGTGGAGCTCAACGAGATCGTCAAAGAGGGCAACGGCGCCAAGGGTTTCGCGGGATTGAAGGTCTGGGCTCAGGACCGCGAAAACGTGACGCTCGAAATCGAGGACTCGACCTCATCACCGAGTTTTCCGGAACATGTCGATATGTTTTGGATCACACTGAATTACCATGATCTGCACGACAAGTTCTTAGGGCCGGTCGATATCGCGGCATTCAACAAGTCGGTGTTCACCTCGCTGAAACGCGGCGGCGTTTACATTATCCTCGATCATGTCGCCGCGGCCGGTTCACCCGCAGACGTCACCGAAAAATTGCATCGGATCGATCCTGCCGTGGTTCGCCAAGAAGTGGAGGCTGCCGGCTTCCGCTTCGACGGCGAGAGTCCAATCCTCGGCAATTCCGCTGACCCGCACTCCGTTCCCATGTGGGACAAGTCGGTGAAGGGTCGAACGGATCAATTCCTTTATCGTTTCCGCAAGCCCTGACTCGCGGCGCCCTAACGCAACTTCAAAGGTCTCTCATGCGTCCATATCCTCGCCTTGCCCTGCAATTAGCGGCGGCTGCCGTCCTCCTTTACGCGAGCTGCGCGCTCGGTGCAGACATTGCGCCAAGTCAAGCTGCCATGACTCGCGATGGCGCGCATGACTTCGATTTCGATTTCGGCGTCTGGCACACGGAGATCACCCGCCGGCTGCACCCGTTGAGCGATTCGAACGAGTCGATGAAACTCAGCGGAACCGTCACGATTCGCAAGGTGTGGGGCGGCAAGGCACAGCTGGAAGAGATTGAGGCTGACGGTCCTAAGGGTCACTGGGAAGGCATGAGCCTGTTTCTCTACGATCCTGTGGCGCATCAGTGGAGCCAGAGCTTCATTGGCGCCGCAAGCGGCGTCTTTTCGCCGGGTTTCGTCGGTTCTTTCCACGACGGCAAGGGCGAGCTATTCCAGCAAGACACACTCGANGGCCGATCGGTGCTGGTGCGCGCGACCTGGTCGGAGATCACACCCGATTCGCACAGATACGAAGAACACTTTTCCGCGGACGGTGGCAAGACCTGGTCGCTGTCTTTCTCAGCATTGAAAACCAGGATTCGATCAACGAGCGCTGCCGCGCGTCCAGAGGCGCGCGATGACAGCCATGATTTTGACTTCGCGTTTGGAACCTGGACCGAGCATTCGCGGCGGCTGATGCATCCGCTCAGCGGAGCCGACGATTGGGTGGAATGGGATGGGCGCACCGTGGTGCGGAAGATATGGGGCGGCCGTGCCAATATGGCAGAGTTCAAGGGCATCACCCCGTCTGGTCCGCTGGAGCTGATCGCGCTGCGTGTCTACAATCCGGCTTCGCGGCAATGGAGCTTGAATTTCGCGACCTCCAAAGTGGGCAAGCTCGGCGACATTCCGAGCGTCGGCGAGTTCAAAGACGGTCGCATCGATTTCTACGACCAGGAACCGTTGAACGGCCGCGCCATCCTTGTGCGCTTCTCAGTCTATAGCACAGGTCCTGACACTCACATCAGCGAGCAGGCCTTTTCTGCCGATGGCGGCAAGACTTGGGAAGTGAATTGGGTCAACCGATACACGCTCGAAAGTCGCAATACAGAGCCCGTGCAGGAGGGAACCACAGTTCGCGCAGAAGGGCGTGGCCGTAAACCGGAGTAGTCTGCATTGATTGCCGCTCTCACTGGCCGTTCAGCTCTGCTTCTCTCCTGTGCGCTCGCGGTCCTGCCAATCGCCGTTCTGGCGCAGACTCAGTCGCCCAATGCTCCGGCATCACCGCTGCGAGATGGCTCCCGCGACTTCGACTTCGAAATCGGAATCTGGAAGAGCCATCTTCGGAGGCTTGTCCATCCTCTCTCAGGCTCAACCACGTGGGTCGAATACGATGGCACCACCGCGGTTCGCAAGGTTTGGAAAGGCGCGGCGAACTTGGTGGAACTCGACGTCGGAGGGCCGGCGGGACATATCACCGCTCTCTCTTTGCGTCTGTATGATCAAGCCTCGCACCAGTGGAGTCTCAACTTTGCCAATAAAGCGGCCGGTCAAATATCTCCTCCGCCCTCCGTCGGCGGCTTCAAGGACGGTCGCGGCGAGTTCTTTGACGAGGAAGAGTTCAACGGCAGAAAGGTCCTGGTTCGGTTCGTGATCTCAGACATCACAGATTCCTCTTGCCGCTTCGAACAGTCCTATTCCGATGACGGCGGCAAGACTTGGGAAGTCAACTGGGTAGCTACCGACACCCGCATCCCCGGCAAACGGCGGTGAGACGAATTGTTTAAGCAGGAGTGTCGGCTCCGGCGCTGTCCGATCGTCGTCATCTGTATCGATCAATGGAGAGCGGTATCCTCATGAAAATCATCGTCACCGAATACATGTCCCTGGACGGGATTATCGAGGACCCCGTCGGAATCGAGAACTCGGGGCTCGGAAACTGGACGGGACCCTTCAGTCGTGGACCGGAAGGAGACAAATTCAAGCATGACGAGCTGATGCAGGCCGACAGCTTGATCTTCGGGCGGGCTACCTACGCGGCGTTCGCCGCCGCATGGCCGCATATGAAGGACGAGACCGGCTACGCCGCCCGCATGAATGGTCTGCCGAAGATCGTGGCGTCTTCAACCCTCGAAAAGCCGAACTGGGGAGAGACGGAGGTGTGGAACGGCGATATCGTCGAATCTGCCCGAACCTATCGAGAAAAAGGTGAAGGCACCGCCCTGATCTTCGGAAGCGCCTCGATCGTTCATCAACTGGCCCCGGCGGGGCTGATCGATGAATATCGGCTGATGGTTTATCCCACCATTCTCGGCGCCGGCAAAAATCTGTTCGCAGCTGGAGCCAAGCGCGAACTTTCTCTCGCGGAGTCTCGCCGGTTCGGCGGAGGCATTGTTCTGCTTCGCTACGTCCCGGCCTAATTGCGGCTGCTGAAAGGCTGCCGCCCCATCGGGAAGCGTTCCTCCGCGTGGATCTTGCGCTAGGCGGTCGATAACGCAGTGAGGCGGCGGCGTTCATGGCGAAGCGCAATCTGCTACGCTAGGCCTGCAAATCGTTGGGGGTATCGATCCATGGAACTCAGCCGCCGTGACCTCTTGACTGCATCGGCGATCATGCTGATGCGACCTCGGAGCAGCATTTCGGCGCCGCTGGCGTCTACGGCTGCGACTTCGTCAGCCGGCGGTTTCCAGTCACCGATCCTGTTGTGCTGGAACGAGAATCCTTACGGACCGTCGCCCTCTGCGCGCGCCGCAATCACCCAGTCGATCGCGGACGGTTGTCGTTACCCGGACGATGAGAATCCGAAGCTGGTCAAGTTACTTGCCGAAAAAGAAGGGCTCACGCCGGATCATATCGTGACCGGTACGGGTTCGGGAGAGTTGCTGCGCGCCGTCGGAATGCTCGCCGCGCGTCAGCAGGGCGAGATCGTGGCTGCTGAGCCCACCTACGCCGAGTTGACTGAGTACGCGGAGCAGGCCGGAGCGACTCTGAAGCTGGTGCCCGTCGATGGTCAGCTGCGCCACGATTTAAACGCCATGAACGCGGCGGTCTCTGCCAAGACCCGCGTCGTGTACATCTGCAATCCCAACAACCCTACCGGCACAATGCTCGATTCGGCGACGATCGCAGCGTTCGTCGCCGCGCTTCCGGATAACGTGACGACCGTCATCGATGAGGCTTACCTGGAATTCGTCGAGGGCGCAGCCTCTTCGGCCAGCCTGGTCACGGGTCCAAAGCGTGTCGTCGTGTTGCGGACATTTTCCAAGCTGCATGGCATGGCGGGGCTTCGGTACGGCTACGGGATCGCCCGACCCGAGGTCATCGAGGAAATCTCCGCTGCGCGCATGACGACGCCCAACATATTTGCCGTGCGCGGCGCCTGTGCGAGCCTCGGCGACAAACGGTTCCAGGCCGACTGTCGACGACGGATCGTCGCCAGCCGCACCCGCCTCACTGCGGAGCTGTCGCGTCTGCACCTTCGGTACGCCGAGCCTCACGGCAATTTCGTATTCTTCGACACAGGCGCGCCAATCAAGCAGTTCACGGAGTTCATGCGGCATCGGAATATCCTTGTCGCGCGGCGTTTCCCCCCTTACGAGAACTGGTGCCGCGTCACCATTGGGACTGATCCACAAATCGACGCCTTCATCGACGGAGTGCGGGACTTTGCTCACGCAGCGGCATAGCCGATCGGCCCAATACTTGATTCACTGTGCGACGGCCGCGCTCCTTGTGGGATTCAGCCTGAGCAC
>JGI12627J18819_10000220_pt1 | contig 19003 bp, 16 predicted proteins | sample TexAe_OM1H0_M2_FD_18819 | JGI IMG/M metagenome (IMG submission 18819)
CGCCCGCTGGCACGGGCAAAAAAGATGCGTTTAGCCGGCGGAGTCCCGAAGCTCGACCCAGGTAGGAGCGTGATCGCTTGCTTTTTCCCAGCCGCGAACGTCGCGATAGACGCCGGCGCCGACCAGCCGGTTCGCTATGGAAGGACTGAGCAATAGATGATCGATTCGCAGGCCGGCGTCGCGCCCGTAGGCATCGCGAAAATAATCCCAAAAAGTATAGATGGTCTTGCCAGGATGGCTCACGCGCACCGAATCGACCCAACCGTGCTTGAGCAAATGCGCGAAGGCCTCGCGGACCTCGATTCGAAACAGCGCATCATCCACCCAGCGCTCGGGTTTATAGACATCGATCTCGCTCGGGATGATGTTGTAGTCGCCGGCCAGCACTACGGGGGCGCCTGATAACAAGAGCTCGGCGGCATGCGCCAGCAGGCGGTTCAGCCATCGCAATTTGTACTCGAACTTTGGACCCGGCGCCGGATTGCCGTTGGGAAGATAAAGGCAACCGATCACGACGCCGTTGACCGTGGCCTCGATGTAGCGGCTGTGGCTGTCATCCGGGTCTCCGGGCAATGCCCGGCGAATTTCTTCGGGCTCCGAGTTCCTTGCGAGAATGGCGACGCCATTCCAGCTTTTCTGTCCGTGCCAGATGACACCATATCCGGCGTTGCGGATTGCAGTCTCCGGAAACTTCTCCTGAGGCGCCTTCAATTCCTGCAGGCAGACCACATCCGGCGCCGCCTCGGCCAACCAGCGCACCAGACTGGCTATGCGTGCATTGATGCTATTGACGTTGTAAGTGACGATCCTCATCACCCATTATCGTCGCATAAGCGCCCGTTGCACAAACCAAAAACTCGCAAGCTATCAATATCGACTCTAGTGCGCATCATTGCCAGGAGCCCAGACATCGCTGTGTTTGATGCGTTCGATCAGGGCCTGTGGATCGAGCTTGTGGTAGCCGGCCGGTATGCCAAACAGATCGGGCGGCTGGGCTTCAATGCGGATGTTTTCCAAAACTACGGTTTCGCCGTTGGGGCTGCGCCACTTGACGGGGAAATGCAAAACAGGGTCGATGACGGCCGCTTCTTTGGTCGGTTCGCACTGCCATTTGTCCCGGCTGGAGGAATCCGCGATTTCCGCCGCCGCTTGCCATTGGGGGCAGGGGTCGCGCGGTTCAACACGAACGAAGATGCGCGTCAATGGCGTCGACTGCTTTGCATCGACGTATAGCCGTTGCGCGGATCGTATGAAAAATGCAGTGCCTGCGGCGGAGTCGGTCAGGAAGAACCCGCCTGCTGCGTCGGGCGTGTCGATGCGCGTCTTAAAACCCGAAACACTCAATTTCGCGGGCAGCCCAAGCATCGCGCCGGCTGCGTCGCGCTTGACGATATCCGCCGAGAAATCCCGCTCCGGAGAACCGGCGCCGGACGGCGCGCTCGCGGACAGCATCAAGAGCAGCCCAACGGATGCAGCGGAAGTCAACGCCATGTTGAGATTGTAGGCCAAAAAAAGTGCCGGTCTGTGTCTTCAGACCGGCACCGGTTGCGGACTTCTATGAGTCCGATCGGAAGTTATTCAAGAAACGGCTGCTTGACCCGATGATCGAAGTCGAACATGTCGAACAGATCCGACAACGCCGGCATGTTCTTCGGCACATACGGCTCGTCGTCGCGCATCTTCGGATTCGGCAAGTTGTCGCGGCTGCGGCCGGTCAACGGTTTCAATTTCCAGTTCCGCTCGATGAACTTCAGCAGGGAGACGTGGTCCGCGTAGGTATGGTTCACGCTTCCGCCGGTGGAATATTCGGACAGCGTCAACAGCGGAATGCGCGTTCCATCGCCGAAGAAGTCGATCGGTTGAATGAAGCCCGAGTCCCAATATCCGCCGGCCTCGTCCCAGGTAATAAACACCGCGGTGCTCGCCTTGAGCTTCGGGTGTGCCTCGAGCGCATCGAGTACCTGCTGAACATAGGCTTCGAACAAGTCGACCTTCGAAGATGACGGGTGACCGTCGAGCAATCCATCAGGCTTGCCGAACGATACCGACGGCAGCGTGCCGTTCTGAATGTCGGCAAGCAGATCCACCGTATCCTTGATGTGGGCGGCCCTTTGCGCGGCATTACCCATGATCGAAGTGGCGTATTGGAACGGGTTGCAGATTTGGCAGTACGCAACACCCAGCGAGTGCGCCGGGTCGGCGAGCGCAGCCTCGGCGAGAGCGGTCGAGGAGTTGAGGGTGGCCGCAGTTCCAGCCGTCACCGCTTCGTTCGACAGCACGACGGCGTCGTTATAAGAACCGCCGAAATACGCCCAGCTGATCTTCTTGTCGTTCAATGCATCGCCGATCGTACGCACGGGCGAGGCCGGAATCATCGCCTGTGCCGCAGGAGAGGGTGCCTGGAACCCGTTGGGATAAAAGCCGGGATTGGTGTTGTCCAGCATGTAGTAGTGGGCGGGCGCGCAGTTGGGCTCGGGGCGATAAGAAAGGGCCTCGAGGTAGCTCACGATCGGGGCCACTCCAGGCTGCGTGAAATCAGCGCAATTCGAGAAGGAGTTGTCCGCAATGTATTTGTTGGTCGTGCCGCTCGCCGGATTCGGATTTGCGATCTGGTTGGCAGGAGGCGTAATCGCGTTGCCTTTGCCGTCGCTCCAAAATGCCGCATCGCCGGTGCCCAACATGAAGTGGTTGGCGCCGGTGCCCCCTTGGAAGGACTGATGGAAGTTGTCGCTCAAGGTGAATCGATCGGCCAGGGTCTTGAGCAACGACGCCTCTTCTTGTTCGGCGTCATAGAATCCCATGGAATTGCCCGCGCTGAAGTTCTTTTGAATCGCGGGCGTCTTCGAGTCGTCGAGATCGTACGTATCCATCACGAACGGGAACAGATCGTTCAAGCAGCCCGTCGGATTCGCCTTTGTGGCATTGGCGACGCTGCAGTCGGCTTGTTGCCATGCTTGGTAAAAGCGGTGCGTGGTGTCGCCGGTGTAGTCATCGTCGCTGATGTTCGGGCCCTGCAGGATAAACGGCCCGTTGGGCAATATGCCCGCATTCGGGACGCGCGTATCCAAGCTGTTGGCGGGCAGGCCTGTAAAGCCGGTGGTCAAAATCGTATCGGTATTCGGCGTGAAGTCGGGACTCGGATCAAGAGTCGTCGCGAGCGCCAAGAATGCCGGCGTAAACGGGGCACCGGTGGTGCCTTGAGCAATAGGCGCTCCGTTGGTGTTGGGCTGAGGCATCTGGCCATTGGCGGAATACGCCGTTTTCGCCTTCTTTGGCGCGCCGATGTAAAACAGCTGCTGCGCTTTCACAGAAAATTGCTGCGCCTCGGAGAAATTGGGACCGGGCGAGCCGTCTTCGTTGACGATGCCCTTGGAGAGGATATTGGAAATCGTTTGATGCTTGCCCCGGGGTTTGTAAACGCCGAACGTATGGTCCGTTCCGCGATTTTCGCCGATCAGAATGATCACGTGCTTGATCGGAGATTCTGTGTTCACCGCTTCCGCGGCGTCGTTGTCCTTGCCCTTATCGTCGGCGAAGCCGACGGTTGCCGCGAGCAGCGAGAACGACATGACTGCGCCCGCTCCCCACGCCAGGTGATTTCGACCTCTGATTCGCATAATTCCTCCCGTCCGAAGTTGAAACAAAAACTGCGACGGACGGTATCTGGCAAGTGTCTCAGCCGCGTGAAATTAAGATGTCAGTTGCCGCTCTTCACATTCGTTGACAATCTCAGTTCACTGAGCGAACAACGAGAATCGTTCCGCGCTTTGCAGCGCGAGCGGCACCGTGGCAAAAGCCAGCTTCTGATAATTGAGGTATTCACCGGCCGCGTTCGCGTAGCGGCCGGCATCGACGTCGGACTGAATCCTTTGTAAAAAATTCACGAGCGCCGCCAGCGAGGCTCGCGCCAGCGCGCGTTCCCGAATGCCCGCGCCGCTCGCACCTTGCGTGGGCTCCGGATAGTGATCGCTGAGATCTCTCAGCAAGTCCTGGCCGCTCTTGGTTGCCAGTAGAATGACCGGTTTGTCGCGACGTGAAATCGCCATGTCGAGCACGCTGGTGAATCCCGTGATGTCCGTCAGCACATTGTTGCCATTGAGGTGATAGTCGGGGCGCACCCCATCGCCGACTGCGGCCAGGTAATCCGCGAGATCCGCGGTTTCTTGCGCCGATAACTCCAATCCATAGATCCGATTGAAGTGTTCGACGACTTGGTCAAAGGTGTCGAAGCGTCCGTCGTGGAAGTAGGGCGCTGCGAAATCCGCATTGAGGAGCGTCGGTGTCTTGAACAGGCCGCCGGAACCCACGTCGTGTTGGCGATGATCGACGAAGGCCTCGCCGGGCACGTGGCATGCGGCACAGCTCAAGGCTGGATCTTTCGGAAACGGTCTCCGGAAGAGAACCTCGCCGCGTTTTTGCGCGGGCGTTGCGGCGGCGCTCAGCTGACCCGCCGGGTCCAGCTTCGGATTCGGCAGAAAGTCGATGTCTTCGATGTAGGCCACCATGGCGTCGAGAACTTCAGGGGTAGGTTCTTCGCCTGCAAACTCATTCACTACGACATTCCGGACAAAGTCGCGCAGCGACGCGGTGCGTCCGTCATGCCCGTACGGGGCGAGAAAGCGCGCGCCGCGCAGACTCGGAATCGTCACGGGATCCAAAACCCCGTTATCGGTCCTGGGATTGAACAGCGTATTCGTCGTGTCGAAATTGCCGGGCCGGGTCGACAATCCGGGTATGAAGAGTTTTGGATTTGAAGCGCCGTTCACGTGGCAGGTTCCGCAGCTGATATGCGCCTTGCGGGCCGGATCTCCCAATGTGTAGGGCGAATTGAAGGCCAGGTTGCCGAGATTGGACATGTAGGAACGGCGGCCGCGCAGTGCTTCCGAATGGAACACCTCGCGTGGATTGGTCGGCGAATCTGCGTTGAGATCGGAGCCAACAGGCAATCCCGCCGAAGCCTGGGTGACCGGCGATGCACCGCCGTGTGACAACGCCAGCGTTAAAACGGCGCCCGCTGCCAGCGCCAAAAAATCAAACTTGTTCAAAACACCGACCCCTTAGCGCGCGCTACCGGGGCAAGTGTTTACCACCCAACCATGTCTAACGTGTGAATGTGGAAGTGAGCGCCGGCTGGCGGTTGATCGCCGGCCGGCGCTGAATCGATATTATTGTTTTTGAGAGGTCAGCATGGCCTTGGCATTCGCCTTGGCCAGGTCGTATTTGGCATCGGCTTGGTCCTTGCAGGCCTTCTGTGCATCGCCGGCCAGGCCATCGCAGCGTTGCAAGGCAACTTTGTGATCGCCATCTGCCTGCGCCATTGCCACGTCGTAGGCACCCTTGGCATTGGTGTTATTGAGATCAGCAGTTTTATCGTCCACCTTCGCTTCAGCTTTGTTTTCGTCTTTCGCCGCATCCTGTCTCGCGTTGGCAACTTCTGCGGCGCGTTTCGCTTGGGCATCGGCCACATCTTTGGCCACCGTATCAGGCGACTTGGCGTTATTGCATCCACCGAGTGCCGCGCCCGCGAGAACGGCGGCGAGTACTAAGGTTAATTTGTGCATACATTCCTCTTTGAAAGTTATGCGTGCACCATGAGCGCCTTCACAGACCAACTCAATTCCCAGCGCGTCGATTCGGATGTCAGGCCTTTCCTACCGCCTGTCCGTGAACGGCATCTGCAGGCTGTCGGTCAGCTGATTTGTCTCAGCTCGTCGATGTCCACCAATCCGTCCTGACTATAGAAAGTCAAAGACATCGCGCGGCTGCTGTTGGGGCAGATGCCGCTGATCTGCAGGTCGCCGGTGTGATAGATGGCCAGCTTGCCGCAAGACTCGACGATCAGGCGGCGAAACTCACGAAAATAGGCATAGCGCCTGCCATATTGCATGCCGCTGGTCGCCGGCTCTCCCAATTTCTCCGGCCACCAAGGTTCCTTTTGGCGTGTGCCGATATTCAGTTCCATGAGCGCATCCTTTCTTACGCTGGGAAAGTTCAACTCGTCAGATCCTCGCGATTGAGGGTGCAGCTGTCTGTAGGAGAAAATCCCATATTTTGTAAGACCTAAAACTTCAGCTAGCGTCGACTGATTTGTGAACCTAGAAGTGCACAGGCGCTCAACGACGCCGCGCAGCTTGCTGCGGCGCCTAGCACCATGGCCGTGTGAAACGCGCTCACCAAATGCGCGCCGGCGGCGCCCAAGACCGTTCCGAGCAACGCCGTCGCCACCAATCCGCCGGAGCGCGCCACGGCACTGTTCAGGCCGGAAGCAGAGCCCGTGTGCCGCGAATCCACCGATGTGAGGACCGCCGTGGTGAGCGGCGCCACGGCTCCGCTCATGCCGACACCGATCACGACGATCATTGGCAGTACGGAAGTCCAGTAGTTCGCGTCTGCACCGATTCGCAAAGCAAGCAGAAATCCCACAGCGACCACGAGCGGGCCTATGGTCAAGGGGATCCGGGCTCCAATCCTGCTGCCGAGCGCGCCGGCAAACGGGGACGAGACGGTCAGGATCAGCGGTAACGGAATGAGCGCGGCGCCAGCTGCGGTGGCGGAGTAGCCTGCCGCCCTGATCAAAAAATAAGGAACCAGTACGAATAGTTCGCCCAGAGACCCGTAGAGCAGCAATGTGAATAGAGTCAGGCCGACGAAACTTCTCGAAGCAAATAAGCTCAAGGGCATCATCGCCCGGTTTGCGCGCGCGCTCTCGAGCTTCAAGAAGGCGAGCATCAGGCAGACAGCAACCCCGGTGGCCGACACTGCGGATACCGTCCATCCTTGAGCGCCCGATCCGACGGTCAACCCCCACGTCAAAGCGCCGAGCGCAACAGTGGCGAGCACTGCGCCCAGAGCGTCGAGCGGCTGCCGATCTTCTATGCGATCGGAGGGCACGAAAACCCAGGCGAGCGCAATGGCGCCGACGGCCAGCGGCAAATTCAGCAAAAAAATCGCCCTCCAACTGCCAAGATCGATGAGCCAGCCGCCGAGCACCGGACCGATCGCTCCCATGGCCGCTCCGGTCGCCGCCCAAATGCCGATGACGCGTCCTTTCGATTCCCCGGCAAAGGTCTGGCCGAGAATCGCCAGGCTGTTCGGCATCAGCAGCGCCGCGCCGACACCCTGCAGCAGCCTGCTCGCCTGCAGTGTCGCCAGGGTGGGGGCCAGCGAGCACGCCAGCGATGCTGCCGCGAACGTCGCGGTTCCGACAAGCAGCAGCCGACGCCTCCCGAAGTGATCGCCCGCGGCCCCGCCGAGCAGAAGCAGCGCGCTTAACGGCAGCAAATAGGCATTGATGATCCACTGCAGTGAGCCGGAGTCTGCCTTGAAGTTCTGCGCAATCGCAGACAAGGCGACATTGACCACCGAGCCGTCGACGAAGGCGAGGCTCGAGGCCAGGATCGTTGCAGTGAGAATTAGGTTGGGATGCTTGGCCGCGGTCTGCCCGGTCGCGCATCGCGCGACCGCCGAGTCGCAAACTGAATGGACGGAACTCATGGCCAATCCGGACGGCTTAAGCGTGTGCTAACGCGCGGCCGCGGCGTATTTGCGGCTCAGCCGACGGAAACTGTCCGGATCGATGTTCAGCTTCGCGATATCGCCCGCAGCCCACCGCATGAGCTTGGGATCCATCACTCTGAACCACAAAAATGGCAACGCAGCCAGGCCGAACGATCCGGGGTATCCGCTGGGCAGGCGCGGCAAAGCGTCGAAATCCCTCAGCGTTTGATAAGGGCGAAGTGCATTCGCGTGATGGTCCGAATGCCGCTGGAGATGAAACGTCAGCAGGTTCGAGAAAATATGGTTGGTATTCCAGGAGTGGCGAGGCTTGCAGGATTCGTAGCGGCCGTTAGGCAGTTTCTCGCGCAATAGGCCGTAGTGCTCGACGTAATTGGCTTGCGTGAGTCCATACCACGCGTAGAAATGATGAATCGCCAGGAATGGCAAGAGGATCCAGCCGAAAACGCCGATGAGCGCCACCGCAATGCCTAGGGTCAAGAGCCACGACAACAGAATGGGGTTGTGCCACGTGAATGCGCCATGGCCTGATTTGGCCAGCCGATCCCGTTCATGACGCCAGCCCCGCCTGAAGGCGCCCGGTATCTCCCTTCGGACGAATTTGTAGATGCTCTCGCCCATCCTCGCGCTGGCGCAATCCTCGGGCGTTGCAACATGAACGTGGTGGCCGAGATTGTGCTCGATGCAAAAGTGCCCGTAGCCCACCAGTCCATTTGCCACCTGCGCGGCGATACGGTCGGCGCGGTTGTTCTTGTGGCCCAGCTCATGGCCCAGCAAAATGGCGCCGCTGCTTTGAAAGCCCGTGCCCAGCGCCAGCACCACGTATGCCCAGGCGGGTACTCGGTAGGTGCCGATAAACCAAGCTACCGCAAAGAAATCGGCGAACAAGAGTGCTATACCGGCATACAACAGCGCGCGGTAGTAGTTGTCTTGCGCCATCTGGCGAACCACTTCCTCAGGGGGGTTGTGAGGATCCTCGCCCATGATCGCGTCGACGATGGGGATCACCACGAACGTGTATAGCAAAGGGAACAGCAGAGCAAACGGATTATGCCCTGAGACAAAGTACAGGCCGATGGCAATCGGCGGATTGAAGCTGCCCGTCAGAGACAAGAGCCACAAGTAACGCTTTCGGTCTTTATAGCGGATCGACCGGCCATCTGACGCGACTGCCACGAACTCCATTGTCCCAATATACTCCCGCCCGCGCCCGGTAGGACGATTCTGGCAGGGAAACGCAGAGAAATTACCGATCGCTTTTGCGACCATTCAAGAAAAATGCCAGTGGCGTACTTAGGAATACTCCCATGTCGACAAATGACCTGCCTCGGGCACGACTCGGCATCCCCGGGCTGGATGAAATTCTGCATGGCGGACTGATCGAGTCCCGCCTGTATCTCATCGATGGCAATCCGGGAGCCGGGAAAACCACGCTGGCACTTCACTTCCTGCGCGAAGGCGTCCGCAACGGAGAGCGGTGCATGTACGTCACCCTGTCCGAGACGGCTGAGGAACTGAAGGCCGGCGCCGATTCGCACGGTTGGTCCTTGCAAGGGATTGAACTGGTCGAGCTCATTGCCGATGAAAGTGAATTGGACGGCGACAGCCAGCTGACAATGTTCCACCCCTCCGAGATCGACCTCACGGAGACCACCCGCAAAGTCCTCGCAGCCATCGAGAGGGTCAACCCAAAGCGGCTGGTCTTCGACTCGCTGTCGGAACTGCGATTGCTTGCCCAAAGCTCGCTGCGTTACCGGCGCCAAATTCTCGCCTTCAAGCAATTCTTGGTGGGCCGCGATTGCACCGTTTTGATGTTGGACGATCGCACCGGAGAAGCGGCGGATATGCAGCTGCAAAGCATCGCGCATGGAGTTATTGGCCTGGACCACAAAGCGCCGGCCTATGGGCGCGCGCGCCGAGAATTGCAGATCTTGAAATTCCGAGGCAGCGACTTCAGCAGCGGCTACCATGATTTTGTGGTCCGCGAGGGCGGATTGACGGTTTTTCCGCGCCTGTCGGCAGGCCAGCACGTCGACCCGGTTGAGCGCAGCTTCATCACCAGCGGCGTGACCGATCTTGACGCCCTGTTTGGGGGCGGGGTCGAGCGCGGCACCAGCACATTGCTGATCGGCCCCCCGGGCAGCGGAAAGTCGAGCATTGCGCTGCAATACGCGATCGCAGCCGCCAACCAAGGCGATCATGGCGTCGTATACGCATTCGAAGAAACGCGGGCGGCGACCATGGCACGTTCGCGCGGACTGGGGCTCGTCTTCAATGAGGGAACCCGGCCCGGTGAGATACTGGTCGAGCAGATCGACCCGGCGGAGATATCTCCCGGCGAATTCGCCCATATGGTGCGGGAAAGCGTCGAGCGCAACCACGCGCGCGTGGTGGTCATCGACAGCTTGAACGGCTACCTGAATGCCATGCCGGCGGATCGTTTCCTGACCGCCCAACTTCATGAGCTTTTGGCATTTCTGAGTAACCGCGGCGTCGCGACGTTCCTGGTCGTCGCTCAGAACGGCTTGATGGGTGCTTCGATGCAGGCGCCCGTCGATGCCAGCTACTTGGCGGATTCAGTCGTGCTGCTGCGCTTCTTCGAGCACGTCGGGAGCGTGAGAAAGGCGATCTCGATCCTAAAAAAGCGGACCGGCGCACACGAAGAGTCCATCCGTGAATTGACCTTCGATAGCAAGGGCATTCACTTGAGCGCGCCTCTGCTGCAATTGCGCGGGGTATTGACCGGCGTGCCGGTCGAAGTGACTCGAAGCTAGCCATGTCGGCGCGCGCATTCCAAAGCCACGAGCGACAGGTGCTGGTTTTGCCGCCAACCCGCCGGGACGGCGACGTGACGTGCGCGTTGCTCAGAGACGTTGGACTTGATTGCGACGTGGTTGCCAATGCCAAGGTATTGGCTTCACGGATCAGCGCCCCGATCGGCGCAGTGGTGCTGACTGATGCCGTCGTCGGCGATCCGGGGCTGCATTTCGTCTTGGAGGCCATCGATAACCAGCCGCAATGGTCGGACGTGCCGGTGATTCTACTGAGCAGGGCGGAGGGGCAGTCGGAGATCGACAAGAGACATTTCGAAAAATTGACCAATCTCACTCTGCTCGACCGACCCACCTCCAGCCGCGCATTGGTGAGCGCAGTCGCAGCCGCCATCCGGGCGCGCGAGCGGCAATACCAAATTCGAGACCAGCTGGAATCCCTGCAGGCGGCAGATGCGGCGCTCCGGGAATCGACCGAGCGCATGTCCCTCGGCGTGCAGGTGGCGGGCCTGGCTCTTGCCGAGGTCGATTACGAAATGCAAGTGATGCGTTTGAGCGCCGAGGCGGCCGGGCTCTTCGGTTTGGGTGAGGCTCCCCTGACCGTCTCTCGCTCGGCATTCATCGCCGCCGTGCATCCCGATGACCGCGACGAGGTGTCGATGCGGCTTTGGAAGCCGGCCGATGTCGAGGAGACCGATGCACCTGCCATCGACTATCGGGTTCTCTGGCCGGATGGGCGCGTCAAGTGGGTGAGTCAACGCCATCATGTGGTTCAAAACAATTTCGATCGGCGCGCGCGGGCGATGATCGTCGCGCTCGACGCCACCGAGCGCAAGAACGCCGAGCGCCGCAAAGATGAGTTTTTGGCCACGCTGGCGCACGAGCTTCGCAATCCGTTGGCGCCGATTCGCACGGGCTTGCAGGCGCTTGGACGGCCCGGCGGCGAGGGAGCGACAGCCGGAGTTCGCGCGATCATGGAACGCCAACTCGCGCAAATGGTCCGTCTCATCGATGATTTGCTCGACGTATCGCGCATCTCGAGCGGCAAGGTCGTTCTTCAGCGCAGCCGGGTCGACTTGCGCGTCATCGCGGAACTTGCCATCGAAGCGAGCCTGCCGTTCATCACGGCGGGCCATCACGTATTCACGTCGCATCTGCCGGAAGGACCGGTGTGGGTCGACGGCGATTCGTCCCGTTTATCGCAGGTCATGAGCAATTTGCTCAACAATGCTGCGAAGTACACCGCGGAGGGCGGTCAGATAAAGCTGAGCCTTTCTACCGAAGGCACCCACGCGGTGGTGCGGGTGCAAGACAACGGTGTCGGGATTCCTACCGAAATGCTCAATGAAGTGTTCGACATGTTCACCCAGGTGAACCGCACGCTGGATCGCGCGCAAGGAGGATTGGGGATCGGGCTTTCGTTGGTGCGCAGGCTTACTGAATTGCACGGCGGTGACGTTGTCGCTGCCAGCAAAGGATTGGGATACGGCAGTGTCTTCACGGTACGCCTGCCGCTCATGGCATCCGCCGAAGTTCCTGAACCCGCCTCCGCAAGACCGAAGGCCGAAACCTCCAAGACGTCGCGTTTGCGGATTCTGGTGATCGATGACATTCCGGATGTGGCGGATGTGATGAAGATGCTGCTCGATTTGGAAGGCTTCGAGACTTCAGTTGCGTACAGCGGTGCGTCGGCCCTGGAACTTGCCAGGCATTTCTCGCCCGATGTCGTCTTTTGCGACATCGGCTTGCCCGAAATGGACGGCCATGAAATTGCCCGCCGCATGCGAGCCGACCCGGCGATCTCGCCGGCCGTTCTAATTGCCCTGACGGGATGGGGGGCGGAAGGGGAAGTTCGCAAGACCCGCGAGTCGGGCTTCGATTTTCACATGGTCAAACCGGTCGACGCCAATGCTCTCCTGGAGCTGCTCGCGCAGATCGAGCCCCGCCGGACAGGCGCAACGCAGGCCTAGACTCTAAGGATGCAGCGTCAGTTTCTGCGCCCGCCAATTCAAGATTTCGGCGACATAGAGTTCGTTCTCAGACGGACATGCAATTTCGTGAATCCAGCCGAATTTCTTGAGCGTTTTGCCAGAGCCGCCGAGCCAGCCCAGTATCTTTCCGTCCAGGGAGAGCTTATAGATTCGTCCGGGAAAACTGTCCGACACATATAAGTACTGAACAGGTCCGGGCGAAATGCACAGCGCCCAGGGAGAGCCGGGATGCTGATTGCCGGGACTAGCCTCTGTCGGCCTGTTGCCGATGGCTGCAGGGGCGTTGGCCGGAACGGGCACGTCGATTTTGATCGTATTGAGCAACTTACCCGAGGCGTCGAACACCTGAATGCGAACGTTGCCCCGATCTGCAACGTAGATGCGGTCCTGCGAGTCGACGGCGATGGAGTGAGGCGTATTCAGCTGCCCCGGCCCGCTTCCGGGCTCGCCCCAAGACCCAATCCAGTTGCCGTCCTTGTCGTATTTGGCGACGCGCGAATTGATATAGCCATCGCTGATGTACAAATTGTCTTTCGAGTCCCAGGTCATATCGGTGACCTGGCGAAAATAACCATCGATCGGCGGCAGCGGCGGCTTCGGATGCTCCAAGGGATGAGCGCTCTCATCCGAAGCTTCCGACTTGCGTCCGAAGACCCGGGTCACGCGCCCTTCGGGGTTGAAGCGCACCACCATGTCAGATCCCTTGTCGGCAACCCAGATGTTGTCGTAGCGGTCCACGCGCACAGTGTGAGCGAATGACCACGCATACAAATTCTTGCCGATCTCGCGCACGAACTTGCCCGCGGCGTCGAACTCGAGCAGTTGCGTCGCGGCAGCTCCGTACGCCGGGCCGCTGGTGTTGCCTCGCGACAGCACGAACACGTGTTTCTTCGAATTTACCGCAATGCCTGAGACCTCTCCGAAGTAAACATTTTCCGGGAGCCTGAAGAAGTCCGGCGTAGAGTCGAACGCAATTTCCGGAACCGTCTGGCCAAATGCCATGCCCGAGAGGGCGGCCGCCGAAACGACGGCCAACAATATGCATTTCATTCAGTCGGAACTCTTCGGGGTATATGAAAATTTTTGGCCCGCGATCGATGCGGAGTACATCAGGCCGCCTTTGGCAACGGTAAAGACCGCCATTCCTTTTTGGTAGACCGTGCCGCGAGTGGTCGCGTCATTTTGTCCTGCGCTGACTCCGGCGCTGGCCCCATTCGTTGCAGCCCCCGCATTGGCCCCCGCCGTGACCGCAACTGCGCTTGCGTCGGCTCCAAATTCAAAATTTCCGGATTCGAATTCATCCAGCGCCCGCTTGTCTTCGAAGAAGATGATCTGGCTGTACGCCTTCCCGCCGGCCTGAAACCCTACGCTGACTTGACCGATGGTCGCGTCACCCGTATGCACGCCATGCACATAGACGCGGCCCTTGCCGTAGGCGCCACCCACAACGAATGCGCCCGAGCCCACGGTTGGGAATACGGCGTACGCATAGCTTCTGCTGAAAAAAGTCGCGCTTGCGCCGGCCTTCTTGAATATCGCGATGGTGTCTGAATAACTCGAGGCGTGTGCCACACCAAACGACAAGAGCAGGAAGGGCAGCACTGCCAAGCTTTGTTTTAGTCGGTTCATGGTATTTCTCCCGTCTGACAACGTGACGCCATCATACGCTGGTCCAACGCGCGCCCGGCCTATGTCGGCGGTGAGAGCAATCTGCCGTAGGTGAGGTCCGCTTTTAGTGATCTCCCGAATTGTCGGTATAGCGCACAGTCTCGAGCTTCAGCTTCTTGCGCAAGGCTGAGACATCGGCGGGGCCGACCGCGGATGCTTGATTTCCCCAACTGTTGCGAATGAACGTCGATACGTCGGCGATCTCTTGATCGCTCAGCTTCCACGCGAAACTCGGCATGCTCAAGGCCGAGGGGCGCGAAGCGCTCACGCCGATCTGGGTGCCCGATAGGATCAAATGCAGGACTCCGGTGGGGTCGCTCTGCTGCAGCACTGCGTCCTTGCCCAAGGGCGGGAAGATGCGCGATTGGCCGATACCGTTCTCCAGGTGACAGGAGGAACAGGCGTCCGAATAGATTTCCGCTCCCCGGCGCATCGCCGCAGCGTCCGGCGTTGAAGCGGCGGCCATCGGGCTGGCAGGCACGCTTTTCATATACACCGCAATCGCGCGCCGATCGGCATCCGTCAAATGCGCCGCGGAGTAGGTGATCACGTCGGCCATGGCGCCGCCGGCGGCAGCGTGTGCATTGCGGCCCGTTGCGAGAAACTCAGCGATGTCATCGGCGCTCCAGTCTCCCAGGCCGGTGCGGGTGTTGGCAGTGAGGTCGGCAGCCACCCAGTTATCCAAGTTGCCGCCGTGGAACTGCAGCTTGGACTTATCCGCACCGAAGGAGTTTTTAGGCGTATGACAGGCGCCGCAGTGTCCGAGGCCCGTGACGAGGTACGCGCCTCGATTCCATTCAGCCGATTGGCTGGCGTCGGATTGGAATTCATGGCTGTCCAAGAAGAGCGTGTTCCAGATCCCGATGAATGAGCGGACGCTGAAGGGAAACGAGAGGTCGTTTTTCGGCGGCGTATATTTGACCGCCGGGAGCGTTTTTAAGAACGCAAAGATCGCGTCATCGTCTTCACGGCTGACGCGCCTGAACCATGGATAAGGAAAGGCGGGATATAAATCCGTCCCCTGTGCATCCTTTCCGTCGTGCATCGCTCGATAGAATTGGTCCGCAGTCCAGCCGCCGATGCCCGTATCTTTGTCCGGCGTGATATTTGACGTGTAGATCACGCCGAAGGGAGTGTTCAATCCCAAGCCGCCGGCAAAAGGTTCGCCGCCCTCGCGCAAATGACAGGACAAGCAATCTCCGGCGGCCACAAGGTAGCGGCCGCGATTCAGTTGCGCGGCATCCGGATTGGACGCATCGACCGGCGTGGCGAGGAGCGACTGCGGCGTGACGTCGGTACTGGGATGCGCAGGCAATGGTACCAGCGGCGGCGTCTGACTCACCGCGTATCCGCCAAGCCCGACAACGCACAGCGCTGCGGCCAGCGTCAACCCGGCATTTTTCTGTGTCATGGCTTAGGCCCTCACCATCGGTCCAGGCGCTTTGATGTACTGGGTCTTGATCGCATCGGCCGACATATACGCAAGCGCGGCCAACGTGCCGGTCGGGTTATAGCCTGCGTTTTGCGGAAAGGCGCCCGCCCCCATCGAGAACACGTTGGGCACGTCCCAAACTTGCAGGTACTTGTTTACGACGCTGTTCTTGGGGTTGTCGCCCATGATTGCGCCGCCCGTATTGTGCGTGGTCTGGTAGGGCGTAACGCTCCATGATCCGGTGCGCCGGTTGAGCTTGATCTCGCGCGGGTTCATCGCCTTGGCGACCTCAGCCGCGCGATCGGTCAGATAATCGGACATCTTGTGATCGTTCTGCGTGAAATCGAAAGTCATGCGCAGCATCGGCCGTCCATGGATGTCCCGATACGTCGGATCCAGGTCAAGGTAGTTGCCTCGAGCGCTCATGGAAGATCCGTGAATGCTCAACGAGAAGGAGCGCAGGTAGTTTTTCGCCGCGGCGTGCTTCCACTGCATGCCCCACGCCGGCGTGCCTTGCGGCGTGTAGATCATCTCGATCGGCCGCCCGCCGGTAACCATACCCGCGATGTACGCGCCGCCGATGAACCCGAGGCCACCGTGATCGAAGTTGTCGCCGTTGAAATCGTCGATGACGGTTGCGAGGGCGCCGGCGCCGATGAACGGATTGATGATTTTGTCGTCGAAGAAAACGTTCACCGAGGACATGGTCTGATATGCATAGTTTTTGCCGACTACGCCTTCTCCTGTCTTCGGGTCATAGGGCTTGCCGATGCCGGAGAGCAGCAGCAGACGGACGTTCTGCAGGACGTACGCCCCGAGAATGACCATCTCGGCGGGCTGAAAGAACTCCTCGCCGGCGCTGTTGACATACGTGACGCCGGTCGCGCGTTTCTTGTCGGGCGTCAACTCCACCCGCAGCACTTCGCACTCGGTTTTGAGCGTGAAATTGGACTTCTGCAAGAGGTACGGAATGATGGTGGTCTGCGGGGAAGCTTTCGAGTAATTGCCGCAGCCGAACTTCTCGCAAAACCCGCAGTACGTGCACTCGCCCATTTGCGCGCCCAGAGGATTGGTGTACGCCTGAGATAAGTTGCCGGTGGGATGTGGAAAGGGGTGCCGTCCGAGCTCTGCGGCAGCCTTGCCGAACAAGGTCGGTCCATAGGTCTGCGCCATCGGCGGCGTCGGGTATTCATTTGCCCGGGCACCTTCGAAGGGATTTCCGCCGGGCTGAATCTTGCCCCTTAAGTTTCCAGCCTTGCCGCTCGTGCCGCAGAGCTTATCGAACTGGTCGTAGAAGGGTTCGAGCTCATCATAGGTGATTCCCCAGTCCTGCACGGTCATGTCGTAATCGGTGACCGCCTTTTTACCGTAGCGCTTCTCGTTGTGGCTCTTGGTCAAAAAGTCGGTGGGCAGAAAGCGCCAGATCTGGCCGTTCCAATGCACACCGCCGCTGCCGACACCGGTCCCTAAAAGGAACGACCCGAGGTGCCGCATCGGCAGGGCCTCTTGGTTGACGTTATTGCGGATCGTCAAGGTATCGTCCGTGACGTTCTGAAAAAGGTGGTGGCGCCACATATAGCGCAGCTCATCTTGCGCGAACCCGGTGGCAAAATCCGTGGAAGTATCGCGCCATGGGCCGCGCTCCAAGGCGACCACGCTGAGCCCTGCATCGCAGAGCTGTTGTCCCATGATCGCTCCGGTCCAACCGAAACCCACCAATACCGCGTCGACGGGCTTGAGTGTTGTTGCCATCAGCCTTCCCTCCAACCGGGGCGTCCTTTGAATCCAACGGTCGGAAACGGCACTCGTTCGCCGTGCCGGGTGACCCAGTCTTTGTAGTTGTAGTGAGCGCCCGGAAAGCCGATCATTTTCCACGCTCCCATATCCTTGTTGCCGCCGTAGATGGGATCTGAAAAGTATCCCTCCTTGGTGTTCTGCAGGAGCATGGCGAAGAAAGTCTTGGAGTCGACCCCACCATCGAGCTTGACGTCGCCGCTCTCCAGGCCTTTGAGCGTCTTGTCTTGATCATCGGGACTCAGCTTGGAGAAACTCGCAGCGTTCAAGTTGGCGACCGCGTATTGGTCGATCGCGGCGATGGCGGCGCGGTAGAGCTGCGCGGGGCTGAACCGCGTCTGGTAACCCTGTTCCGGCGTACCCTTGGGCCACGGACCGCCCAAATAGTAGTGATCACCCCGCCCGAAGGGCCCCGAAAGTTGCCGATCGAGAAAGAAGGGCACATTGGCTTCGACCGCTCCCGGACCCACTTCGTCATTCGGGATCAGGCGGCCGACCGCCGCTTCGATAAATGCGACCTCGCTTGGCGTGAAATACGTATAGCCCGTACCCGATGCACCGGGAGGCGCATCGGCCGTGCCTTCCTGAAAGGGCACTTTGCCGCGAATCGTCCGGGGAGGAGCGCCCAATTCGCCGTCGTGCACCTGCGCTGCGACGGCGGTCGCGCCTGCGACGCCCGCGGCAACGCTGCCGATCAGAAGCTGTCGGCGTTTAAGATTCACCTTGGTCACCATATGAGCCCTCGGATCCGCGGCGGCGGACGTGGAAGATTGGTATTGTTCGAAGCCCGCGCAAGAAAGTGAACTTCCTTTTGGAAATCGTCAATAGGACGGACACTGAAGATTGAAAACCTGGTGCCGCTAGACTGACGCGGCATAGGCCGGCGTGATTGTAAGATTCTGCTGTTTTATTCGTCTTGCCCATGGGGAGCTATGCATTGGGTCTTAGTGTGTCAGTCGGATACTTGGCGGACGTCTTGAGGGGGGATCCTGAAGGGTCGACCGAAGTATCGAACTGCTTCGCGCGCCTGAATGAGGCATTGCTGGCGGCTGGGTGCGAGCGGCACGACGAGCCGGTCGAACTCGAAACGGCGTTGCGTTTTTCGTGCGATATGTGGGGCTATTCCGGGCTGCACCACCTACGGCGCGTTGCAGCGTATGCCGCGTTCCGGCTCGCTACGCCATCGCCCATCGCAGACGGCGCAGCTGAAGACCCGGTTCTAAAACGTTACTACGCTGAGGCGACGCAGCCACCTGGTCTGATCTCTCGGGTGTTTCGTTCCCGAGCCGGCAATCGCCTGCCATATCAGCACCTCATAGTTCATAGCGATGCGGAGGGTTACTATGTGCCGCAGGACTTTCTCAAGGTTATTTTTCCGGCGGAGAACTTGAAAATTCCCGGTGCGATGATCGGATCGGTGCCGCGGCTACAGGAGGAGTGCAGGGCGTTGGCACGCTTGCTGGAGATTCCCGACGGCCTCGACACCGAATCGGATGCTGTCTTGGAAGCGGCAGAAAATCCGGCTGCTTTCAGCGCACGCTGGCAACGCTACGGCGTGGAATCATTCTCCTGTCTTCGCCTGCTTGCCGCCTGCGAGGCGTCCTTGAAGACGGGCGCGGCGATCGTATTTTGCTAGAGCGACCATGCTGCTGTTCTTGAAATCGCCCGGGCACACGACCGTTCGCTTTCATAAGATCTTATTCCCTGCTGCTTTGCTGGTCGGCCTTTGCTGCGACGGCCCGACCGTCGCTCGGGCTGAGAAACCGGCCGCCGTCGCGGCTCGCCTGGGATTCGATGGCTGTAAGCTGTCCAAGCCACTGACGATTGCCGAA
>JGI12627J18819_10000221_pt1 | contig 18990 bp, 16 predicted proteins | sample TexAe_OM1H0_M2_FD_18819 | JGI IMG/M metagenome (IMG submission 18819)
GGCGAGAGTTTGTGGCAGGGAGATTTTCAGGTTGTCCCGGCGTGCGCAACCGAACCGGCGCTGACGACGAAGATTTCCTCCCGCTGCCAGAAATTCCTGAATGCCAGCGAAAAAGCCCACGTTCAATGGCAACTAGAAGAAGAGTTTGCAAAATTTGAAGAGCAGAATTGATTGACAGTGAGCTGATGGCTGATAGCTTGTTCACTCTTAGCTCATAGCTCGCAGCTCAAAGGATTTCCATGTCTACCCACGATCTGTTTGTACGCGCCGAATCGGCCGCGCAGTTCCTGCTTTCGCAAACCGCCTTACGCCCAAAGATCGGCTTGATTCTCGGCTCCGGTCTGGGAGCGTTTGCGGATTCGCTCACCGACGCTTCGCGCGTCCCGTACGCGCAGATCCCGGCCTTCCCGCGCTCGACCGCCATTGGCCATGCCGGGCAAATGGTCATAGGGAAAGCCGGCGCGGTTGCGGTCGCGGCCATGCAGGGACGCGTGCATCTGTACGAAGGCTACTCCGCGCAGGAAGTCGCATTCCCGATCCGTGTCTTCGGGCGGATGGGCGTGCACGCAGTCGTCCTCACCAACGCGGCCGGCGGAATCAATTTGAAATATCAGCAGGGCGCATTGGTCCTGATCAAAGACCACATCAACTTGCAGGGCCAGAACCCGCTGGTCGGAGCGAATGACGATCGCCTCGGACTTCGTTTTCCCGACATGACTGGGGCGTACTCGCGCGAGTACGGTAAGGCCGCGCAGGAAGAAGCCGCCAGGCTCGGCATGAAGCTGGAGGATGGTGTATACGTGGCGCTGTTAGGTCCAAGTTACGAAACGCCTGCTGAGATAAGCTATCTTCGGACGATCGGCGCGGACCTGGTAGGAATGTCCACAGTCGCGGAGGTGATCGCCGCACGCCACATGGGAATCAAGGTGCTGGCGATTTCCTGCGTCACGAACATGGCCGCGGGAATTCTGGACCAGCCCCTCTCCCACCAGGAAGTACTCGAAACCGGAGAGAAAGTCCGCGGCCAGTTTGAAGCGTTGTTGCGTGCCGTACTGCCACGGATAGCAGCCGACGTTTCCTAGGAACCCTGATTAGACGAAGCTTTGAAAAGGACGACTGCTGCCAAATTTTTAATTCTTGCGCGGAATCGTGAATTTCACTGGCGGCGTGATGCCGTAGGTCGCTGCGAAACTGCCCTGGTTGACGGCCAGACCGACACGCCCCCGCGAATCGATGTAGATCAGTGGATTTTTCAAGGGTACGTCACTGAAGGTTCTCACAAACGGCAGGTCGAGTTTCTTCTCGCCAATCGTAATCGGCACGGCCTGGCCTCGCTGGTAGCCGAGTTTGAGAAAATCTTCCGCATCCACATTCGTCACCAGGTTCCCGAACGGACCATCAGTGGCGATGACCTCGCCCTGCAGTCCCCGCGCATCGAGTTTTGGCGCCTGCAGATCGAGTCGCACCAGCGAATTGACCTCCAGGGCGGGGCCGACCTGCGTCCAATCATCGCCGCGGGCCAGGTGTGCGCCGGCGGGGGAAAAAATGTCGCGCCCGTGAAATGTTGACGAGAGAGCCTTGCCGATCATCCAGGCCGGATTCGTAATCTCGCGCGCCGCCTCGAGCCCATCGCGATCCGCTACCAGCGTGATCAGGCCATTGTCGGGAAGAACGAAGAACTGACCGCGCTTGGACTGGATCACCACGGCCTTGCGCGTGCTGCCCACGCCAGGGTCAATCACCACCGTAAAAACCGTGCCCGCCGGATAGTACGGCGTGGCTCCAAACAGAAAGCGCGCCCCATCGAGAATCGAAAAAGGCGTGACCTGGTGCGAGAGATCGACGATGCGCACCTCAGGCATGATCGAATACATCACTCCCTTGCAGATGGGCACGGAATCATCGACCGTGCCGAAGTCCGTCATAAAAACGATGGTTGAGGGATATTTCTGGCCCGGGGTCTGCGACGATGCCAGAGGCACCAATGCCAGAATCACCAAAGCTGTCACGCGTCTCATGAAACGTCGTCTGCACTGGAACGTGCTGTTCATAGAACTTCCATTTTCTCCTGATGATTTACGATTTCCCCCGCATCGCAAGGCGTGCGTTGCCCGCATAACTCCGAATGCACCAACGCATGGGATCAGCAGAGTTCCGTATTGTATCGCGCCAACCAAAAAGAGCCCGGGGGCGCGCAGCCACGAGGAGTTCTGCCAAAACGCCGCAATTCCGCTCTCAACCAAACTCCCTTACGGCACTGCACTCAAGGCCTCCGGGCGGCTATAATTTCCCGGCAACGCTGTCATACAGAATCCGCTGTTTCGAGAATGAGGAGGCCTTGCATGGCCGGTACCATCCCCGACAAATACGCCGATCTGTTTCAGAAGCGCGCGTTCGCAAATCTGGGAACGCTGATGCCCGATGGTAGTCCGCAGGTAACGCCGGTATGGGTTGACTACGACGGCGAACATGTCATTTTTAATTCTGCTAAAGGCAGACAGAAGGATCGTAATGTGCGGCGCGATCCACGGGTATCCCTCGCCGTCAGCGATCCCGAGAATCCTTATCGCTATCTCGAGATTCGCGGCCGCGTCACGGAGATCACCGAGCAAGGCGCCGCCGACCACATCGACAAAATGGCCAAGAAATACCTGGGCGTTGATAAGTATCCGTACAGTCAGCCGGGTGAAGTGCGCGTCATGTATAAGGTCAAGCCCGAGCACACCACGACCATGGGATAGGCGCTCTGCAGACAGCGATTCGTTCTTACAATCTGTGCCTCCTGGGCTTCGGCAACGTGAACCGGACGCTGGTCCGTTTGCTGATTGACCGCGACCCGGAGTTGCGCGCGCGCGGCATCGCATGGCGGATCACCGGCATAGCTTCGCGTCGGCTCGGCTGGATTGCCGACGCCGGCGGTCTCGATCCCGCGTTGTTGAGCGGGCAACGTGCGGTAACGGCCGCCGACTTCCCTGCGGCTTCAACCCGCAGCGCGAACGTTCGCGAATGGCTGCAAACCGCCCGCACCGACGTTCTGTTGGAAGCCACATCCTTGAATGTTGTCGATGGACAGCCCGCGGTGGAGCATCTTCGCGCCGCCCTCGAGCATGGCGCGCATGCGATCACCGCCAACAAGGGGCCCATTGTCCATGCCTATGATGAGCTGAGACACCTTGCTTTCACACGCGGCAAGCGGCTGCTCTTCGAATCTACAGTCATGGACGGCATCCCCATCTTCTCCCTGTTCCAGGAGAACCTGCCCGTCCTCCACATCAAAGGATTCCGTGGCATTCTCAACTCCACCACCAACCTGATTCTGGGAGCCATGGAAGATGGGCTCAGCTTTGAAGCGGCGCTCCGGAAGGCGCAGGAGATCGGAGTGGTTGAGACCGATGCCCGTCACGACCTCGAGGGATGGGATGCGGCCGTTAAGGTCGCGGCACTGGTGATCGTGCTGATGGGAGAAAAGATTCAGCTCAATGAGGTGCAACGCGAAGGCATCAGCAAACTCACGGGAGAACAGGTGCGGGCAGCTCGCGCGGAGAGCACTCCNTATAAACTGGTGTGCAGCGCCCGCAGGACCTCGTCGGGCGTCATTGCGAGAGTCGCGCCAGAACGTNTGCCCCAGAACGATCCGCTGGCCTGGGTCGCCGGAACCTCCTCGATCGTGTATTTTGAAACCGACATCTTTCCGGGCTTCTGCATCACCGAGGAGAATCCCGGCCTGTACGCAACTGCCTACGGAATGCTGGCAGATTTCATACGCGCGGTGAGCACGTAAAAATGGAGCGACGGGCGTCCCCAGAGAGCTGGGTGCCCCAGGTTAGCGTCCGCACTTTGGACGCTAACTTGGGAAATCTCGCAGGCGCGTCACCTGAATCTTAAGCCGACGACCGTACTTAGCCTGCCCTGAGCGAAGCGAAGGGACCAAGGACCAACGACCCATGCCCACGACTCAAGACGACCTGATCACCGCTCTCGATCTCCACGCCATCCGTGCGCAGTTTCCTTCCTTCGCGGAAAAAGTGAACGGCCACCCGGCAGCGTATCTCGATGGCCCCGGTGGAACCCAGGTTCCGCAGCGCGTGATTGACGCAATCACCTCTTACCTGAAGCACGCCAACGCGAATACCTGCGGAGCCTATGTCACCAGCCGGCGCACAAACGAAACCATCGCCGCCGCGCGCACTGCTATGGCCGACTTCTTTGGATGCGATGCTGATGAAATCGTCTTCGGCTTCAACACGACATCGCTTACCTTCGCAATGAGCCGCGCGATTGGGCGTGAACTGGGGCCCGGCGACGAAATCGTCGTCACGCTGCTCGATCACGACGCCAATTTCTCCCCCTGGCAGGCGCTCGAAGAAAAGGGCGTAATCCTCCAGCGGGTCGCATTTCGCACATCGGACTGCACGCTCGATATGGACGACCTCGCCCGCAAAATCAATCCGCGCACAAAGCTGGTCGCGGTCGGGTACGCCTCGAACGCTGTCGGCACGATCAATCCCGTAAGAGAAATCGTCCGCATGGCGCATGCCGTGGGCGCGCTCGCCTACATTGATGCGGTTCATTACGCGCCCCACGGCCCGATTGACGTGCGCGCACTCGACTGCGATTTCCTGGTGTGCTCCAGCTACAAATTTTTCGGACCGCACATGGGCGTGCTCTATGGAAAGCGCGAGCACCTGAAGCGTCTGCATCCTTACAAGGTGCGCGCCAACACGAATGAAAGCCCGAATCGCTGGGAGTGGGGCACGCTCAATCACGAGTGCATCGCCGGCATCACGGCATGTGTGGAGTACATCGCCGACATCGGCCGTCAAGTGAAGCCGTCGGTGTCCTCGCGGCGAGCCGCCATCCTGGCTGCGTATGGGGAAATCGTGCGGTATGAGCGCGGATTGTGCGAGCGGCTGCTACAAGGCTTGCGCACCATGCCGGGTGTTCAGGTCTACGGGATCACCGACGCGCAACGGTTCGCCGAACGCTGTCCGACCATCGCTTTACGCGCATCCAGACACACACCGCTTGAGCTCGCCACCAAGCTCGGCGATCGCGGCTTGTTCACCTGGGACGGCAACTACTATGCCCTGAACCTCACCGAGCAGCTCGATGTTGAAAAAGACGGGGGCTTCCTGCGGATTGGGTTGTTTCACTACAACACGGTGGAGGAAGTGGACCGCCTGCTGGCCGCTTTGCGCGAAATCCTGGGCGCATGAATTCGGCAGATGCCCAGCTCTGCGTTTGGCTCTGCTGAGGCCGTCCTGAGCTCCAACTATCCCGTTCGCCGGAACTCCTCCACAGCTCCAGCCTTCGCCATTAAGACCACGCTCGCCATCCTCACAAAGAGCCCGTGCTCGACCAGTCCCGGCATCTCACTTAGAACTCGCGCCAACGCTGGCGGATCGGGAATCTGGCCAAAATGGCAATCGAGAATATGATGGTTCTCGTCCGTGAGATAAGGCTGGCCCGCCTTGTCCTGCCGCTGCACGACCCTCGCGCCGAGATCGGAGATCTTTTTCGCGATCAACGCTTCAGCGAAGCCAATTACTTCCACCGGAACCGGAAATCTCCCCAGGATTGGTGCCTGCTTCGAAGAATCGGTGACGATGACCAGTTGCTTGCTCGCGGAGGCTACGATCTTCTCGCGGAGCATCGCGCCGCCGCCGCCTTTGATCAGGTTCAGAGCCGGATCGAATTCGTCCGCCCCGTCGATGGTCACGTCGATCTCCTGTACTTCCTCAAAGCTCGTCAGCGGGATGCCAAGTTGTGTGGCGAGATCACGCGAGGCAATCGATGTTGGAATGCCGCGAATGTTCAAGCCGGCCCGCACGCGCTCGCCAATCAGCCGAATCGCGATGGTCGCGGTCGATCCCGTCCCCAGCCCAACGACCTGGCCATCCCGGATGTATTTCAGACTCGCCCGCGCCGCTACTTCCTTTTCTGCTTCATTGGCCATGGTTAGTGGAATCCCAATTCGATATAGACCAAATAGCCGCCCAGGCCGAGCCCGAAGATCGCAGTCAGGACGGCCACGAGATCAATCACAAATCCCGCTGGCTGAAACTCGCCCCGCTCCAGTTGTACTCGTGTCATGCGATAGCGCACCAGCCCGGCAATTGTCAGGATCACTCCCGCAACGATGGCGACCATTCCGATCCAGACTGCGATCCCGCTGGTATGCACCGGCTTGCCCTGGAGCAGGCTGAACTGCCGAATCGCGATGGAGAAGCGGCCAATCGCAAAGCCAAACACAACCACCGCCACTCCCGTCCGCACCCAGGCCAGAAAAGTGCGCTCGTTCGCCAGGTGATCGCGTGCTCGATTGGATTCGTCTGCCATGCCGGCGGGAATGCCGGATGATTATTCCACAGCTTTCTGAATCAGCGTGCCCGCTCCGGCAATATTCTTCACCAGATCAGCGGGAATCCCGTGCCGCTGCTGCAGGAATTCCGGGCTGTTGTGCGTGATCCAGACTTTTCCCTGCTCGTCTTCCCAGACCAGCGCTTTCAGAGGCAAGTCGATCGCCAAGGTCGGCGCTGCCAGCATCAGCGGTGTACCGGCCTTCGGGCTTCCGAAGATAAGAACCTGGGTGGGTTTCATCTGCATGCCGACCTTTGCGGCCTCGCCGCTATGATCGACCGTCGCGAAGATGGTCAGGCCCTTCGATTCGAGGATCGCTCGCAGGCGCTGCAGGGTCTCAGGAACGGAGCGTGGGCTGGCCGTGTGGATCAAGCCATTTTGCTCTGGAATAGGCATAGTTTTTTCCTCGCAATCCTGAACACTTAGAGTTGGACGCTTCGATGAAAGTCGCAGGATTCGTACTGCCTGCAAGCTTCAGCCGGGCTCTATGGGCAGTTGCAGGCCATCAGCATCTTTCCCAGCAGTTCCTTCAAAATCTTCCCGGCGACGGCCGAGGTAAGCTCGGAAATATCGCGGCTTGGATTGTATTCGACGATATCGGCGCCAACGATTGTTGCCGTGATCGAATGCAGATGCTCCAATACTTCCCGCACCGACATGCCTCCAGGCTCCCGGTGCGAGACCCCCGGCGCAAATGCGGGGTCCAGCACATCCATGTCGAAGGAGACATACACCGGGCACCAGGTCTTCACCTCTTCCAGGGCCCGCTTGCGCCCGATCTCGAAGACCTCCACCTTGAAGCGCTCAGCCTGTTTTTTCTGCTGGGGGTTCATGGTACGAATTCCCACCTGGATGAGGCGCTTGGCCAGCTTCTCCTCCATGATGCGGGCGAACGGCGACGCATGAGAATGGCGGTTCCCCTGAAACTCGTTGTAGAGGTCCGGATGAGCGTCGAAATGGATGAGAGTGAGATCTTTGAAGTGCCGGCCAAATGCTCGCACAATCGGATACGTGATCGAGTGGTCGCCTCCCAGGCATACGGGCCTCTGCCGCTTGTCGAGCAATGCTTCAACCGCCTGCTCAATCGCGGCAAACGCATCGCAGTCCTTCCACTCCACCTCGCCGGCATCCTCGTAGGCGCCCTCGGCGCCAACATCCACGCCCAGTTCCGTCCACATGTTGGTGGAGTCGCAGCGAAGCGCGTCGCGGATCAGCTGCGGAGCTGCCGCAGCCCCTCGTTTGTAGGAGGAGTTTTCGTCCAGTGGTACGCCCAGCAGAGTGGGCGCTCCCCAGGGTCCTTTTGCGCTTCCAGAGCTGGCCATGGGCACGCCTTTGTTGTTTACGTTACACCTTTCGCACCGGTCACACCCTCGGTCATGCACTCTACCAGGCTGCGGAAAAACCAGTGATTGGTATCAGGGCACGGCTTCACACCTTGCGGGAAGATGCGAGGATTTGTAGCGCCGGCATCCTGCCGGCTGTGTAGAGGGCGTCCCGCCCTCGGAATTAGCCGGCGAGAGGCCGGCGCTACCTTGTTTGTAACAGGGCACGGCGCTTCAGCCGTGCCGTAAGTCGCTCCAAGCTGTGCTGGACGGGGCCGGGCAACCTTCTACCGAGATGCTTCGCTATTTGCCGGAAAGATAGCTCAGATCAGGGCGGAATTGGATGATCTGGCTGGTTTGTTCCTTCACCGATCCATCAATTCGATCCACGATCGAATCCGCTTCCGCCTGTCCAAAAGCCTCCTTGAGCATGTCGCGGAATGGCTTCACCTCAGGTTTGTCCTCGAAATCCGCCCAATTGCTCCTGGGTAAGACCAGCACGAACACGCCCGTCGGTCCGCCGCTCTCCAGTTCGTACCACAAATAGTTTACGGGCCATTTGGTTTTCTGGCTGGCATCATAAATGCGCTGGATCGCGGATCGGAAATCCGATTCCTTTCCGTAGCGCACGTGAAAGGTGACAATGTCGCCAAATTTCGACGGCATTTTATCCGCAGTGGGATTGCTGACCTTTGGCATCAACTCGTAATAGCGGGTCGTGATCGACTCCACCGAACTTCCTACGACCTTCTGAAATTCCGCCAGATCGGCCTCGTCCGGAATGGCAGGCTTGTCGAGATCGGCCCAGTGTTGACCGAGGCGGCCGACGATGTAAGTTCCCGTATCTTCGCCGCTCAGCGTTTCCCACACGAACAGCGGGAGATTATCGTTCTGCTGTTTGTGCCAGGCCGCTTTCTGCTTTCGTCCGGCCTCGTACTGCGGCACCATGCCGTTCTTCGGTTTTTGAAATTCCAACACTGCGAGAGTGCCCGGTTTTTCCTGGGCTGCCAACGAACACACTACGCACAACACAATCCCCATCAACGACCAGTGGCGTCTATTTTTCATTGTGATGCTCCTCTTTGCGCAATTTCGGCGTACCTCTGCAAAACGGTCCGAACTGTACACGATCGCCCCGCGAGTGGCATAGGAGAAAGTTTTTTGGCCGAGTCCGATCCGGATCGAGATTGCGACCCACGCCCAAAAGCAAGTCGGCGCCAACCGTCGCTGAAACGGCTGGCGCCTGACTGCTTACATCACCCCGTGGGTTGCGGAATCGCTTATCTGTTGAAGCTGAACAGGTCCATCATGTCACCGATGGCGGGACTGTTCGTCGGAACATAGGGATTGTGTTCACTAGCCCGTGGATTTGGGAAGTTGTCGCGGCTCCGCTTGGTTACCGGCGCCAGTCCCCAGTTGGCTTCGATAAATTTCAGTATGGATACGTGGTCGGTGTAGGTATGCGAAATGTGTCCCGACTGCGTCCAGGGCGAAACGACAAGCGTGGGAATGCGCGTGCCGTCGCCGAAGAAGTCCAGCGGCTGGATGTAGCCCGAGTCATAGTAGCCGCCGCCTTCATCGAAGGTCACGATGATGGCGGTGCTCGCCCACAGCTTCGGGTTTGCCTTGACGCCGTCCACGATCTTCTTCACGAAGCCCTCAAACAGGATCAGTTTCGAGGAAGCCGGATGCCCGTCAAGCCATCCGTCGGGCTTCGCGAACGAAACCGCCGGAAGACTGCCATTCTGAATGGCAGCATACAGGTCGGTCGTGTCCTGGTTATGGGCGCGCCCGGCGGCCGTGCTCATGATTGAGCTCTGGTAAAGGAAGAAGTCGCAGATGTTGCAGAAGGTGTTGTCTGGAGTGACGTAGTTGTTGTCGGGGCTGGCCAGATAGGTACTCCACTGGTCGCCATAATAGGCAAAGGAGATGTTCTTCTCCATCAGCGTGTCACCGATGCTGCGCAGGGGCGATGGCGGAATGACAAAGACGGTCTGCCCCGGATCGGACATGACGGTGGAACTCGCCGCATTGGTCCCGTCACCGAGGTAGCCGGGGTTGTAGTTATTGAGCAGGTAGTAATGACGCTTCTCGCAGCGCGGATCGATCGGTCGTGGCAATGCCTTCAAGTAACGAACCACTTCGCTGACGCCGGGAGCATCCGTATCGGAGCAGTTGCTATAAGTGCCCCCGCCTGAGGAGGCCGATCCGAAAGAGCCACTCCCGTAACCGTCTTGCGTGTACCAGTTGTTGGTGCCAGGCTGCGGATTCGGGTTTTCAATCTCATCCACCGTACCGCTATTCGGTCCGGCGCTGATGTACTGATTATGCGGGGGCCGCGCCGGATGGCCCTTACTGTCGGTGAACCAGATGCCATCGCCCGCTCCGAGCATGACGTGGTTGGCGCCGGTTCCACCCATCACCGATTGATGGAAGTTGTCGCTCATCGCGTAATGGTCGGCAAGATATTTGAAGTAAGGCGCGTCACCCTGCAGCATGTTGTAGAAGCCCATGGAAGTCGAGCCTTCTTTGGTGCTCGTATCGCTGAAACCGGCAGCCTGCGGATTTCCATTCGAACCCGCCCCGATGGTGTCTTCTACCCATGGCCATAGGTCGTTCGCGCATCCGCTCGGATTGTTGCGGGTGGCGTTTGCGGCACTGCAATCGAACTGCTGCCACATCTGGTAGAAGCGGTGCACCGGGCTGTTGTCGTAGGCATCGTAGGGGTGGGTCGAGGAGGTCAACTGGAAGGGTCCGTTCGGCAACTTGTCGGCATTGGGAATGCGGGTATCCAAAGCGCCGTGCGCCAATCCCGAGCCGCCGGTAGTCAGATACAGATAGTAGTCGTCGGGCAAACCGTTCTCGACCGCTTTCGCGCTGTTGACATCGGGAAATGGCGGGGTGGTGTAGCCTCCCGCCAAAACTGGCGGCAAAACCGAGTAACGGGTGTTGCTCGACGGGCTCATCCGGTATCCGTCGGCATTGGTGTCAATCGCGGAAGACTGGGCGGCTAAAGAAAAGTTTGGGCCGGGCGTTCCGTCCTCGTTGACGATTCCTTTCGAGAGCAGGTTGCTGATGCTCTGCCCGTGTTTGGGCTTGTAGGTCGCAAACACGTGATCAAACGTGCGGTTCTCGCCGATGATCACGATCACATGCTGGATCGGAGTTTGAGTTTGGCGTGAGTGGTCCGCTGCCGCGGCAATTGCTGGCGAAATCAATTGCAGCACCAGTGTGGCAATGCCGGCCACTGCGGCCGCACGCCACTTTAGGGAGACGAATTGCGTTGACACCATTTCGCTGACCCTCCTTTAAGGTACGGGCAGCCTACTTGTGCTTTATTTCACCTCCGTAAATGCGAAGTTACGGCTGTGTGAATTGTTTTCGAGGAAGTACGTCGGCACTCAGGTAGTTTCTGTATTCGAATTCTGGGGCCTGAATCGTGGACTTCTTTTCGATGAAGAATGCACTTCGTTTACACTCAAGGGCGCCGCAGCTCGTCCCCATGTCTGTTGAAACCACTTTTTATCGCGATCTCGCTTACGTGTTTGGTGCGGCGGTGGTCGGAGGAGCTGTAGCTCGCGCCCTGCGCCAGCCACTGATTCTCGGCTATGTTCTGGGCGGGATCCTGGTTGGGCCCTTCACGCCGGGGCCAACGGTCGCCGATGTTCATGAGTTCGAGGTGTTGGCGGAGATCGGCGTCATACTGCTGATGTATTCAATCGGCCTGGAGTTTTCCTTTCGCGACCTGCTGAAGGTGAAGTGGGTGGCGATTCTCGGCGGGCCGATGGGAATTCTGCTGTCGGTGGCGCTTGGCTTGGGTGTGGGATGGTTGCTCGGGTGGAGCTGGCAACAAGGCGTCGCCGTGGGCGCAATTATTTCGGTGGCCAGCACCATGGTGTTGTCGCGCTTCTTAAGCGAACGGGGCGAGCTACGCTCCGACCACGGGCAGGTCATGATTGGGATTACGCTGGTCGAGGATCTTGCCGTCGTGGTCCTNACCATCCTTCTGCCTTCGCTCGGCGATATGAACCGCGGCCGCCTGCTGACACTGGCGATCGCGATGGGCAAAGCACTTCTGATTCTCATTCCTATCACTTTGGTGGCACATAAATTGATTCCCCCACTGATGCGCCGTGTCGTGCGTGCTGCAAACCCGGAGTTCTTTGTCCTGGTGGCGCTGGCATTGGGCTTTGTGACCGCCGCACTCACCCAGGCCGTCGGAATGTCGCTGGCACTGGGCGCATTTCTCGCCGGCCTCTTGGTGAGCGAATCCGAAGCTGCGCACCAGACCATGGAGCACCTGCTTCCGCTGCGGGACGCATTCGTGGCCCTGTTCTTTGTGACCATGGGAATCCTGGTTAATCCCCGAATTCTGATTTCCAAGCCTTCCCTGCTGCTCGTGATTGTGGGGCTGGTGGTGGTCGGGAAGTTCGTTGTCTGGGCGCTGGTGGTCAGGCTGTTTGCCTACTCGAACACCACGGCGCTCATGGTCGGAATCGGACTGACCCAGATTGGGGAGTTCTCGTACGTGCTGGTGCGTGTCGCCCGCGACGCACATATCGTGGGAGATGACATGTACAACGCGGTGCTGGCCGCCTCGGTAATCACGATTCTTATCAACGGATTGTTGCTGCGTTTATCCAACCGAATTGCGGTAACGCAAGCTGCGGAGAGCACGAATCAAAGCTAAATGGAGCGCCAGTGTAGCGCCGGCGTCCCGCCGGCTCTCGGGAGCGGGGCGATAGCCGGCGGGATGCCGGCGTTACCGACTTGCCGCGGCCTGAATCTCGCTCACAGCAGCCCGCATCCTTTATTCTAGTAGTGACTTTATGGCCACCCGAACTCCCAAACTCTCCACTCCTCCTACTTCTGCAGGACTGATGGAAGCTCCCAACCCCGAGCGGGACCGCATATTTGACGTTTTCCGCCACTGGGGATACCTGGAAGCCGACCTCGATCCACTCGGCTTATTCCGGCCGCAGCCTCAGGCGGAACTGCAAATCGAAAGTGACTACGCTCGTGAAGCGCGTCATTTCTATTGCGGCACGATCGGCGTGGAATTCATGCACATCACCGATGGCGAGCGCCGCCGCTGGATTCAGGAGCGCATGGAAGCCGAGCCCGGCCCGGTCGATGCGCAGCGTATCCTCGAGCTTCTGATCCGGGCTGACGTTTTCGAGCAGGTACTCCAGCAGCGTTATCTTGGCACCAAGCGCTTCTCCCTCGAAGGCAATACGGCTCTTCTCCCTTTGGTCGACGAGATTCTCGACGCAGCCGGGCAACGCGGAGCCATCAACCTCGTGATGGGCATGAGCCATCGCGGACGCTTGAATGTCCTGCTGCACGTAGCCCGGCGCACGCCGGAAGAAATTTTCGCATCGTTTGAAGATGTCGATCCACGCAGCGTGCTCGGCTCGGGCGACGTCAAGTACCACCTGGGGGCGACCGGCGAATACATCACGCGCAGCGGCGCGAAGGTCAACATCCACCTGGTATCGAACCCAAGCCACCTGGAAGCAGTCGATCCGGTCACAGTGGGACGCACACGGGCCAAGCAAGACCGCGCCGGCGAAGGCGGCCGCGAAAAGTATCTGCCGTTGCTGGTGCATGGCGACGCGGCTTTTGCGGGGCAAGGTATTTTTGCTGAGACCATGAACTTCGCCGACCTTCCCAGCTATACCGCGGGTGGCACCGTCCACATTATCGTGAACAACCTGGTTGGATTCACCACCAATTACAGCGAGGAACACTCCGAGCGCTTCTCCGCCGACCTGGCACGGAGGCAATCGATTCCCATCTTCCATGTGAACGCGGAAGACGTTGACGCGGTCGTCCGCGTCGGACGCATGGCGCTCGAATACCGCTACACCTTCGGCACTGACGTGGTCATCGACATGATCGGCTACCGCCGCCACGGGCACAGCGAAGTCGACGATCCTACCGTCACGCAGCCGCTCCTGTACAAAGCAATCAAGGCGCACCCACCGCTTTGGGAAATCTATGCGGAGGATGCAGGCCTCGACGCCGAAGCTCCCGGGAAGGCCGCCGACGTGAAAGCCGAATACGAAGCCGGGCAGAAGAACGCCAGCTCCATCACGAAGAAACCCACCATGCGCGATCTGCCGGGCTACTGGGATGATTACTTCGGTGGACGCTACAAGCCTGAATATGAGAAGGAGACCGGGCTCTCGACCGACGAATTGGCCGAACTCACCGGGAAGCTCACCACCTGTCCCGCGGGATTTCACATCCATCCCAAGGTCAAGAAGCTCCTCGAACAGCGCGCCGAGATGGGCACCGGCAAACGCGACGTGGACTACGGCATGGCCGAGGCTCTCGCTTTCGCAAGCCTGGTCAGGGCCGGTATCCCCATCCGCATGAGCGGCCAGGACTCCCGCCGCGGGACGTTCAACCAGCGGCATTCGGTCCTGCTCGATATCGAGAACGAAACCGAATACGTGCCCCTCGAAAACATCGCGCCCGGCCAGGCACGCTGCGAAATCTACAACTCCACGCTTTCGGAAGCGGGCGTGATGGGCTTCGAGTACGGCTACAGCCGCGACTATCCCGAGGCGCTGGTGCTCTGGGAAGCACAGTTCGGAGACTTCGCCAACGTCGCGCAGGCGGTCATCGACCAATTTGTAAGCGCGGGCGAGGACAAGTGGGGCTTGCTTTCAGGATTGGTCTTGCTGCTCCCGCATGGCTACGAAGGCCAGGGGCCGGAACACTCAAGCGCTCGCATTGAACGTTTCCTGCAACTGGCGGCGCGCGACAATATCCAGGTCTGCCAGCCTTCGAATGCAGCCCAATACTTTCATTTGCTGCGTCGGCAGGCGCTGCGCCACTGGCGCAAGCCGCTGGTCGTCTTCACGCCCAAGAGCATGCTGCGTCATCCTGACGCGAACTCGCCCATTGCCGATTTCACTCATCCGCGCTTCCTGCCCATTGTTCCCGATACCGGCGTCATGGATGCCACCCGCATCCTGGTCTGCACTGGAAAAATCGGGCACGAACTTCGCATGGAACGTCAGCGCCGGAAGGATCAGAGCACGGCGATCATCTTCGTGGACCAGATGTATCCCTTCCATGAGCCTGAGCTGAAGGCCGCCATCGACCAGCACAAAGACGCGCGCGAAATCGTCTGGGTGCAGGAAGAACCTGCCAACATGGGAGCGCTGTTCTACATGATGCCCCGCCTACGGCATGTTGCGGGAGAGCGATCAGTGCTGTCGGTAAAGCGCTCCGCCAGCCCAAGCCCGTCCACGGGATCGGCCGGCGCGCACGAAGTGGAGCAGAAAACGTTACTCGCGCTCGCCTTCACGAGCGGCAAGAGCTAGCGTAGTCATACTGGACACTCAGACTATTTCTTACTTTGTCATCCTGAGCGGAGTGAGGCGCCAGCCGAACGCAGTCGAAGGACCCAACTCCTGTGTGCGGCGCCAACGGCCTGTCGGNGCATTCCACCACGAACCGCGTCCCTTGCCACCACTCAGCGTCCCTCAATTGACTCTCNCGGAAATGCCATTTGCCATCCCCATTTCTCAGCTAAGTCTTCCCATCGCGGATTGCGTGATTCGATCAAGGAATTTTCTTGGACCGCCGCCAGCCTTTCAGCCGCTTCTCGCGCGCAATGGCGTCGAGCACCTGCTCAAACGCCTCGAAATACACGAGTCGGTTGCAGTGATAGTCGCGGGCAAAGCCTTCGAAGTTTCCACTCTTGTGCTCCCACATGCGGCGCTCGATATTGTTGGTCATACCAATGTACAAAGTGCCGGAAAGACTGGTGATGATGTACGTCCAGTACTGATGGCCCATACCAAAAATGCTCTCCACGTTCGTGCCGGCGTATGCCGCCGTGGGTCCTTCGACTCCACTCGGCTGTCGCCTCGCTGCGCTCAGGATGACAGGGTCGAAGAGTGATTGCTGTGATGGTTGAACAAGATAGGGATTGGTCAACCGATCTCCCAGCGCGTAAGCGCTGGGACCGCTCGCGAAAATCCCCAAGCCCGCTTTAGCGGGCGAGAGCAAATCAAATCCGACCGCACGACTACGCCTTCTGAATCGACAAACCCCCGCTCCAAAATCGGCCAAGATGCTACCCTTTCCACTCCGAACCTCATGCCACCAACCTCGCCTCTCCGCATCGCCATCGATACCGGTGGCACCTTCACCGACTGCGTGTGGGTCGAGCGCGGACATCTCCGCCTCCTGAAAGTTTTCTCCACCCCTTCCGATCCTGCGCAAGCGATCGCCGAAGCCGTTCGCCGGATTGCCGGCGAATCCGCGACCGTCCTGCTGCATGGCACCACCGTCGGGACCAATACCCTTCTCCAGCGCAAGGGCGCGCGCGTCGCCCTGGTCACCACCGCAGGGTTCGAAGATGTCATCGAGATCGGCCGGCAGGCGCGCCCAAAGCTTTACGACTTCTTCTTCGATCGAGTGGAACCGCTGGTTCCCGCCGCACTGCGTTTTGGCCTTGACGAGCGCGTCGACAGCGAAGGAGACATTCTCAAGCAACCTTCCCCCGACCAACTCGCAATCCTGCGCGACAAGATCCAGGCGCAGCACGCCGAAGCTGTCGCCCTCTCTCTGCTGTTCTCGTTTGCGAACCCAACCCACGAACATGCCGTCGAGCGCGCACTCCAAAACCTCGGCATTCCGCTTTCCGTCTCGCACAAAATTCTCCCCGAGTTCCGCGAATACGAACGTACCAGCACCGTCGTCGTAAACGCGTATTTGCAGCCGGTAATGCAGCGCTACCTGGAAAGCCTGGAGGAGCGCCTGCGACGTTCATCGGCCAAATCCAGGCCCAACCTCTTCGTGATGCAGTCAAGCGGCGGCATCACCACTCTGGCCGCCGCGATGCGCGAGCCCGTGCGCACGGTTCTCTCCGGTCCCGCAGGTGGCGTGGTCGGCGCCCAGGCCACAGCGCGGCTCAGCCAGTTCGAGCAGATCATTTCTTTCGACATGGGCGGCACGTCCACCGACGTCGCCCTCGTCGACCACCAGGCAACCGCGAGCACCCAGTCCGAGGTGGCGGGGCTGCCCCTGGGCGTACCCATGCTCGACATTCACACCGTGGGCGCGGGTGGAGGCTCGCTTGCCCGCTTCGATGCCGCCGGTGCGCTCCGCGTAGGCCCCGAGTCTGCCGGCGCCGATCCGGGCCCCATCTGCTACGGCTGCGGAACGTTGCCCACTGTCACCGATGCCAACCTGCTGCTTGGCCGGCTGCAGCCGCATCGCTTTCTAGGCGGAGACTTTCAGCTCGACCTGGAGCGCACACGCCGGATCGTGGGAGAGTGGCTGAGAGAACAAGCATCCCGACTTTCGCTCGAACAGTTTGCCGCGGGCATGATTCGCGTCGTTAACGCCACAATGGAGAAGGCGATTCGCGTCGTGTCGATTGAGCGCGGTTACGATTCCCGCCAATTCGCCCTGGTTGCATTCGGCGGCGCAGGCGGGCTACACGCCTGCGAACTTGCCCAGGCGCTTGGCATCCCACGCGTCCTTGTTCCCGCCATGCCGGGAGCGCTCTCGGCCTTTGGCATCCTGGTCAGTGACGTCATCAAGGACTATTCGCGCACCGTGCTCTGGCGCGCCACCACCGGGCTGCCCTTTCCCAAACTCGATCGTGAGTTCCGCCGCTTATCGGAAACCGCACGCAAGGATTTTCGCGCCGAAGGTTGGACGGGCGCCGTTCACGAGCAACGCAGCATCGACACCCGCTATCGAGGCCAGGGATACGAGCTTTCCATTCCCTTCTCGCGAAACCTCATTCGTGATTTTCACCAGGCCCATGCCCAGCGTTACGGCTACAGTCATCCGGAACGTGAGATTGAACTCGTCACCCTGCGCCTGCGCGGCTTTCTGCATTCGCCCCAGTCCCATCTTGTGGACCGCGCCCAGGAAAGAAGAACGAAATCGAACGCGGATACCCGCGCGGCGGTTGAGCAACGACCTGTCTTCTTCAATGGCAAGCGTCTATCGACGCTCATCTGCAATCGCGAAGCCCTCACTCCCGGGAAGAAATATCCCGGCCCGGCCATCGTCACCGAGTACAGCGCGACCACAGCCGTTCCGCCCGGCATGTCCTTCAGCCTAGACGACGCAAGCAATCTCTCGATCGAGATCTGCGATCCCAACCGCCGGAACCATTAGCTTTTCCTGGCTTCCCTCTGCGCCCTCTGCGCCCTTCTCCGCGTCCTCTGCGTTCAAAAGCTTTTCTCCGCGACCTCGAATTGTTACAGGACTGTGAATCTTCCCGTGTAGCCAGTTCCCGCAAGCCCCACTCGCTAGGTCCAGCCCACCATTGCAGCTACAATACCTCCCGTGAAACCGCACATCTCCGTTGTTGAAGATGATCCGGACATTTCCAGACTGGTGCGCCACCACCTTGAAGGGGCAGGCTTCGCGGTGAAGCTGTATCCCACTGGAAACGCAGTCCTCACCGAAGCCGAGCGCCAGCGCCCCGCGCTGTTTATTCTCGACATCATGGTTCCTGGCAAGGACGGGCTGGAGCTTTGCCGCCAGATTCGCCAGACCCAGGCGCTGGCCATGATTCCGGTGATTTTCCTGACCGCGAAAAGCAGCGAGGCGGACCGGGTGCTCGGTCTGGAACTGGGCGCCGACGATTACATCCCCAAGCCTTTCAGCCCGCGCGAACTGGTGGCTCGCGTGAAGGCCGTGCTGCGACGCTTTGAGCGGCCGCTCGCGCCCGGTCCCGTCCGTGTCGGCAGCATCGAAATCGATCCTGCCGCCATGACCCTTGTTGTGGAGGGCAATCCCGTCACCACCACGGCAACCGAATTCCGTTTGCTCGATTACTTCGCCCGGCACCTCGGACGTGTCTTCACCCGCGACCAGCTTCTCGATTCGGTCTGGCGCGATACCTCCTACGTCACTCCGCGCTCAGTCGACGTCTACGTGCGCCGCATCCGCGAAAAAATCGAGCCGGACCCCGAGAATCCCCGCTACCTGAAAACTGTGCGCGGTGCCGGCTACCGTTTTGAGGCTCCCAAGTGAGGAATCGGATCTTCTTCAAGATGCTGGCGGCCGCCGCGGTCGTGGTTGTGATCGCTGCCGTCACCATGGACATCACTGTACGGCGCGTCTGGGAAAGCTCGCTTCGGGATGAAATTCAGCGAGGTCTGACCGCACGGGCCCGGCTTTTTGCGGACCGCGTCGAAACCGACCGCGGCCAGCAATCACTCCAGGACATTACCTCGCAGGAAGCACTGGCCGCCGGCGCGCGTGCTACCATCATCGATCCCACCGGGCAGGTGCTCGCCGACTCCGAGGCTGACCCGAA
>JGI12627J18819_10000224_pt1 | contig 18678 bp, 17 predicted proteins | sample TexAe_OM1H0_M2_FD_18819 | JGI IMG/M metagenome (IMG submission 18819)
TCACGCCTGTGACAGCCCAACTAACTGCAGTCGCTGCCTAGATGCCCTGAAGATCTTTGCAAACGAAAAAGATTTTGGAGGTTTGTAATACAGGAAGAGTGAAATGGGGATATTTCGCCAACTGACTTTCATTCCTCTTCGTCAGTAGGAGAAGACTCTTTCAAGAAGAATTTTTCTGCGAGCCTCAAAGCTCCCGAGATGATCAGAAAATCGACGAGTCCGAGTGGCAGCGTATAGAAAAGCGTAGGAGCGTTTCCTTGGGGCCATCGAACCATGAAAACTAGTGGGACGTGGAGCGCCAAGATAACAGCAATAATCGCCCAGAACCAGATATGTTTCCTTAAATTCCAACGGATTTTGATGGCAACCGCCATCACTCCTAGGACGATAACAACTGCCAATCCCACATCTTCTTTGCCGAAGTAGGCGAAAAGCAGGAGCATCGGCAGTAAGATGGCTCCGATTTTGAGGCCAGTGTAGTCTGTAAGCCCTTTTGCCTCCCGTTCGCGCTCAAACATGACTCAGTTCCAGTCTTAAAGGAAGCGATAGTCTCATGCGCGAAAGTGTACGCCGATTCAATCAATGTTGGGGTAAGTGTTGAAATCAGGCGATAGCGTAAATTGACCAGCGGTCAACTTGTGCTATGGCGATTTTTCGACAGTGATCACAGGTATTTTTCGAGTTGATGAAGGACAAACACCCCAATGCCCGGTAGAGATCGGGGGGTGGGATCAATAGCAATACACCAAATCTGAACCACGAAGCTTCTTGGGATCTACCAGTAATACGACGCGACGACAGTTGGCGATCCGGGAATGTCGTTCACAACGTTTGTGTGGAGCACGATCTGCAGGTTCTTGTGGCTCCAGTCCCTGGGTGCTTGCTTTATGAATTCCGCGACCAGCTCAGGATGCGTGATGAAATCACCTGCGGCTTGAGTGCCACGATGCGTAAGACCGGCAATTATCACGAGGACGCTCCCCGTCTTCGAGTCCAGAATGCGAGAGACAATTGCGTAGTCTTCACTGTCCTTCTCGCCCAAAGCCTTCGGCCACCAGGAGCGGGATGCATCAAATCTGTCCTGAACGTGCATCTGTGGCGAATCGCCCGATTCGTAGACAAATCGGAGATTGTCGGTCATGTTAAGCGTCCAGCTGTTGTTGAAGGCGCCAACCAGGACCGCGGAACTATTACGCAGGTCGCTGAACGAGAGATCAGTGCCAAACCTCAGGTCGAAGGGGTGGTGGCGCGAGGTGAGAAGCGACGAAATCTGCGCAGTCGCCGATGCGTCCCCGGTAGTCAGGAACCTATCCTTCACTGGAATGAAATCATCACCCGAAAGGTTCCTTAATTCTTCGAGTGGCACAACCGTCTCGAGGTTCGTAGTCGTGTCTTGCCGGTGCGAGTGGGTGGCTTTATATTTTTCGATGGCCTTCGACGACAAAACATAAACAGAATTGCTGCCCGTACAGACGAACACCGGTCTTGGGTTCTCCAAAACCGGTCCCCAGAAGAGGTCCAGGGCGTTACCGGTGGGGGTTGTCGTGTGCTGAGTCAGCATCAAGCCAGCGAACACGGCGGCGAGCAGGATTGCTGCACCCGTGGCCCAGAACACGTTTCTTTTGTGGAGTCGTGTATTCCCAATTAGTCGTTCTGGGCGCTGGGAAACGACTGCTTCACTGCTGGGGTGGGTTATGTCTGTAGCCTTGGCAACCTGAGATATGGCACCCTCGGGACGATGAAACTGCGCCTTGTATGATCCGGTTGGGATCTCTATCTTCCACTGACCGGTCGAGTTCTTTTGCGTTTGATAGTACTGCGCCAGGCGTTTTCTGACGTCGGCTGCGCGAAGACGTACGACTGGATCCTGAGCAGTGTCGTAGTCAGGAGCGCGTCCGAAGACTTCGATTCCGATCACACGTTCGCGAAGCGAGTCGTCGAAACCTGCAAGGCTATGCTCGACGATGTAGCGAAACATGTCCTGGCACTGACGGCTGGTTCGGAAGGGAGTGCTCCGAAGAATGTCATCCAACAATTCCCGGACTTGCGGCCGGGCCGCAGGAGGAAGCGCATCAACAGGCGAATTGTGCTGGGTGGCCATAAAGGGCGAGGACTTTTCGCCTGTCCTGCTGGAACGATCAGTATTTTACTGCTGAAACATTCCGCAATGCGGTTTTTGTTGCTCATCGTAATTCATTGTCAACAGAGGGCTTCCGCAATGGTCGTGGGGTAAGTTACCGTAGCCAACCTAGACAGGAGAAGCGATCGGGCATATTCATCCGGTGCTGCGCCAGAAGCGCCTGGGGAACTGAAGTCGCGATCACTCAAGGACCCAGAATCAAGGAGCTTTCGGCAAATGTCGGTACTTCGGAGTCGTTCCCGATATCAGCGGCGTAGATGCGAAGATTGCCATCCACGCCGAGTTCCCTGACGGCGTTCCATCATATTCAGCGCTTTCGGGTACGCGGAAGAGGAAATCACTCAATTCGGGTAGAAACCACGAAATTGGAGGGAACATGACAGACATTCGGCATTGCAGCAGAGAGGAAATAATAGCGTCTTTGTCCGGGGGGAGCCCTGACGAGATTCGGGATGCGTTGATCAGCGCGTGCTACTGGGACAAGGATTGGAAGTGGGCGTTACAACAGCTACGGAAGTTTGCGGAGCACTGCGACGACCTGGTGCTTTGGGCCGTTGCCACGGGGGTGGGTTTTATCGCCGCCTTCAACGGTGAAATTGACGAACATGAAGCGCAGTCCATCCTCACCCGGCTCAAAGCAAACGCAAACTCAGCTGTGGCCGTAGCCGCCGAGGAGGCGGAGGCAGACATAGAACACTTTGTAGGGCACCGCAAGCGTGGAGAGGATGTTGAACTTGTAGAGCGACTCCCAGAAGAATGGTTGCTGCTTCCAGCGGGAAATTGCGTTCCGGTCTGAACATCGAACACCGGTTGATCACTCTCGACTCCGGCAGTTTCTCAGATTTCAAGGCCGCATGTGCCGACGCGAGCGTCCGTCGCCGCATTCACAATAGTTGACGTAAGCAGGCGTTTGGCGTAAGCGTGTGCCGTTTGTTCGCCCCATCGGCAGACTTGACGACCCCATCCGACAGCCCAGTGTGCAAGGTAAAGTCTTGGCTATCACAGCTAATGGCTGATGTCTAAGAACGCATATCAGTGCTTGTTTTCCCCGAAGCCTTTGCGGCGCTGATCGCTGTAACGATGCAGGGCGTCGGTAATGATGGGGTAGGCTTCGGCGGCGGGGCGAATTTCGTCGACCTCGACCGCTTTTCCTTCCAGCTGTTTGTAATCCTGAAAAAAGCGGCGCAGCATGAGCAGACGGTGGGCCGGCATCTGATTGGCTTCGTGGTAGGAGTTGAACTCGGGATCCTCCGTCGCAATCGAGATGATCTTGTGGTCCTGCTTGCCCGCGTCGATCATGGTCATCAGCCCAATGGCGCGCGCGTGAATGATGGTCAGCGGGACGACAGCTTCCTGGCAGAGCACGAGCACGTCGAGCGGGTCGTCGTCTTCCGCAAGCGTCTGAGGAATGAAGCCATAGTTGGCGGGATAGTAGACGGCGGAATACAGCACGCGGTCAAGTTTGATGAGTCCGCTCGCTTTGTCCAGTTCGTATTTGACGCTCGAACCGAAGGGGATTTCGATGACGGTGCTGAACTCGGAAGGAAGCTTGTCGCCGGGAGTGACGTCGTGCCAGGGATGGATCATGCAGAGCGACCTCGAAATGTGAACTTGTCATTCCGAGCGCAGCGAGGAATCTCGTCCTTTGAGGCCCGGCAGGCGCAGCAGATTCCTCGCTGACGCTCGGAATGACAAGCCTTGAAGTATCGGCATTCTAGCAGTAACGGGTGGAATGCCAGACAGCGGATTGCAGCTTGCCCCTTTTGTCTGCAAGTACTTGCGAGTCATTTTACGTAACCGCTGTTGCCCGATTGTGTCTTGACCCGGTCAGAGGGTGCGCGTAAAGTTGGGTTACAAGCCTCGGGGAAATCGTCATGTCGAGCGACAGCAGCAGGTATCTGAAATTCGGCGGCGCTACGGTTGTGATTCTGATGATGCTGGGCTACCTTGCCTACACCGGGGTGCAAGAGAGCAAGAGCTACTACGTAACTATCAAGGAGTTGCGTGGGCTTGGCGACAGCGCATATACGAAGCGACTGCGGGTAGCCGGCAATGTGCAGCCGGGATCCATCAAGCGGAACGGCACGCACGTGGATTTCATTCTGGTGGAGCAGGATCTGAGTCTGCCGGTGAGCTATGCAGGCAGCGAGCCTCCCCCGGACACGTTCAAGGACAATTCGCAGGCGCTCGCGGAAGGCAGCTTTGGAAAAGATGGCGTTTTCCACGCCAAGGGGTTGCAGGCGAAATGCGCATCGAAGTATGCGCCGGCGAAGCCGGGCGACCCGGCGACGGGTGCTCCCAATACGGAGCCGCCCAAGAGCATGACCAAGACGCAGGGTTCGACAGGCGTTACCCTGTAGCACGAGGTAAGCTTCTCCACATTCGACTGTGAACCAGCCCAAGACGGCACACGCCGAAGCCGATCCCATCATTGTAGTTACGAATCTGGTGAAACAGTTTGGGCGCTTTGCAGCATTGCGTGGCGTCAGTGCATCGTTCGCGGCTGGCCGACTCTACGGCACTCTGGGCGATAACGGCGCAGGGAAGACGACTCTGCTCCGCATTCTGGCCGGACTGGTGCCGCCGACGCGCGGCGAAATTTCCATTTTAGGCAACATCCATCCGCGCGACGTCTGCCGCGAGTTTGGCTACATGGCGCATCCATCCCTGCTCTATGACGAAATGAGCGGAATGGAAAACTTGCGTTACTTCGCGCGTCTTTACGGACTCGATGACGAGGGGCGCTGCGCACAAGTCATTGCGGCAGTGGGACTGGATCCGGCATTGCAGCGTCCGGTGGGACAGTACTCGCAGGGCATGCGGCAGAGAATGTCGCTGGCGAGGGCACTGCTGAATGATCCCAAAATTCTCCTGCTGGACGAGCCGTTTTCGAACGTCGATATTCGCTCTGCGCGCGAGATGGTGAAGCTGCTCGCCGGAATGCGCGATCAAGGGAAGACGATTTTCGTGGTGACACACCAGGCATCGCTGCTCGAAGGCGTAGCCGATGAGTTCATCTGGATGGATGCGGGCCAGATCGTCAACCGCACGCGGGATTTAACGTTCATGGAGACGGCATGAGCGCGCCCTCTGGCATCACGTGGGCGACGCTCACGAAGGATGTGCGGCTGGAGTGGCGGTCCAAGGACGCCCTCAACTCCATGCTCTTTTTTGCGTTGCTGGTGGTGGTGGTTTTTAGTTTTTCGTTCGATCCCGAGGCGGAGGAATCGCGCCAGATCGCGGGCGGGCTGGTGTGGGTGGCATTCCTGTTTGCGTCGGTGGTAGCGCTTAACCAGACGTGGGCCCGGGAATTGCGGAATCAGGTTCTGGATGCGTATCGCGTTTCGCCGGCGCCGGCCAACTCATTGTTTCTAGCCAAAGCGCTGGGAAATTTCATCTTTGTCGGTGTACTGGAAGCCCTTATGACGCCGCTGTTCATTGTTTTTTACAAGNTGAGGGTGTTGGGTCCGGCATGGCAGCTGATTCCGGTGGCGGTCCTGGGGACGTGGGCGATCGTGGTCAATGGGACTTTCTTTGCGGCGATGTCTTTGCGTACGAGGAGCCGCGAGATCATGCTGCCCCTCTTACTTTTCCCCATCACGATTCCGGCGTTACTATCCATGGTGGAAGCGACGACGACGATTCTGGTGGGCGATCCGTCTACTTCGGCTAAGTTCTGGATCGTATTGCTCGCGACCTATGATGTGGTGTTTACTACTGGCTGTCTGGCATTATTTGAAACGGTGTTACACGCGGAATGAAGAGAGCCTTTCCCATTCTCGGCTTGCTGACGGCGGGACTCCTCAGTTATGCGCTCTACCAGGCGCTGGTGGTCGCCCCGACCGAACAGACCATGGGCGATGTGCAACGGATTTTCTATTACCACGTGCCTTCGGCATGGACCGCGTTTCTGCTGTTCTTCCTTAACTTTCTGGCGTCGATACAGTACCTGGTCCGGCGCGATCCCAAGTCGGACAAGGTCGCGAACTGGGTCGTGATCGCGCTGGGTGTATTGACGTGCGCTGCTCCCTATGCATTTCGAGGCCTTCTGCCACCGGGAGTCTATCCGTCATCGGTGGTGACTACGGGAATTGCCTTTGTTGGGCTTTATTTTCTGATTCACAAATTGTTTTCGGAGCAGCAGACCGACATGCTGGCGCTCACCACGGCAGAAGTCGGAGTTGTTTTCTGCACGGTGGTGCTGGTGACTGGACCATTGTGGGCGAGGCCGGTGTGGGGGATCTGGTGGACGTGGGACGTGCGCCTTACCTCCACCCTGGTGCTGTGGCTGATCTATGTAAGTTATCTCGTGTTGCGACGTTTTTCTTCCAGCGGACAGACCCCGGTGCTGGCCGCGGCGCTCGCGGTGTTTGGCGCGCTCGACGTGCCGCTGGTGTACTTTTCCATCTGGTTCTTCCGGACGCAGCATCCGCAGCCAGTGATTGGGGGCGGAGGATCGATTGATCCTCGCATGCTGCGCGTGCTGCTGATCAACTGGNTCGCGTTTTTGTGCTTCGCGTTTCTGGTGTGCTGGTCGCGCTATCGACTGGAACGGACGAAGCGCGAGGTGGAAGAAACCCAGGCTCTGGAAGCCTTGCTCGAGCCAAGGAGCGCTGTCCGATGACTTTCCTCTATGCTGCCTATGCTGCGACCTGGACGATCCACATTGTGTACCTGTTTACCCTGGCTCGCAGGTATTCCCGCCTGAAAAAAGAAGTAGACGAACTCAGCAAGAAGATCTGAGCCTGTCTCTCAAATATGGCGTGGATTTGAAAAAGCCACGGCTTCCCGGCATTCCCACACGACTGTGCGCGGATAAGGCGGACTCGCGCTTTCGTTCGGTCGCTTTCGCCCCGCTTCGGGGCTCGATGGGTTGGGGGCTTTTCCCAGCGCTTACGCGCTGGGCCAATGAATTCCGCCGCTCCGCGGCTTGGATGGGGGCGGGCTTCAAGGACTCGGCGCTCTCTACGGATCTCTGCGGGAATATCGAAAGACCAGGGCCGTCTCGGCTATATCTTGATGCACCCGACCGGCACGCTTCTAAAAAATCAGGGGTGCATTTTCAAGAATCAGGATTCCATCTTCCACGCCTGGGGGATGGAAGAAAAGTTCGGAGACGGGGTGGTACGCAGGAACTCGTATTCCTCGATCATGGCTGCGACCCCGACGCGCGAGGAGGGGAGTGGTGTCTCCACTCGGATGACGCGAGCGGCAAAACGCACGCGGACCGGATCCGTAAGCGTGACATGCGGCGGAAATGTGAGCGTGACCTCGATGCGGGAACCGGAAGCGACTATGCGATCGAGATAGAAGAAGACGCCGCGCGCGCTGACGTTCTGGGTTTCGGTGAGAAACTCGCTGAGGGCATCGCCGTTGAGACGAATGGCGGCGGGCAATCGCATGTCGAAACGTCTCATCGATCGGCGGTCTGGGGATGTTGGCAGCATGGAGGCGCTTTCTCCGCGACAGTCGTTAGTCAAAAACACAGCTGATCCCTGGAAAGGCCCGCGAATACGACAACCCTGGCCCAAAAACTTCCTTCAAGAGCTCCCAAATTCGGTGTCGGTCAAGCCAATTTACTTAGTTATCAGCAATTTGCAACAGCAAAACGAACCAGGAACTGACTCGGTAAATGCTTAGGCGATGTCTCTGCAAACCGGCAACATCGGAGGGAGGGGACGCACCCCAGTCGCGTGCGTAGGGATATTCGCGGAGCAATCGGAGTGCCAGCCGATAACGCGTTGCTCTAAACCCGTCACGTGGAAAACAAACATCTTGCATGCGGGTTGAAGTTCGACGAACTGAGGAGCAGTGTCGTTCTCATGCAATTCGTTTCCTGTTTCCCGAGAAATTGTTTCTGCTTTGGTCCATTCGGGATCAGTTTTGCGAGGCAGCGGCATCTCGCCCGGCGTCATTGTGCATCTCACAACGCTTGAATGCGGGCGGTGCTGCGTTCGCTTGACACTGCTATCCGCAGGATGTTTAAGTAGTTACTTATTTTTTCACCCGGATTTGGAGACAGAAACCTGTGGCTCCGCACGCCCGGAGCCGTGGGGAGACTTTTGTGCCGTTCTTCATTCCTCTCCACCTGAATTGAATACTCGGAGGAACTCGTGAGATTGAATCGCCGTGGGTTGGGTACAGGACTGTTATGGAGCCGAATTCTTCCGGCAGCCTTGCTGCTGGTGGTAGCCGGAGCGACGGTCTTATCGCTCGGTTCCCATCCGACGGGGAATGGCACCACTCCTGGTACCCGCTGGGACGGCTTCAAGAGACAAGCCCAGAACGCCCCGACAGCCGCCGGTTTCGGAAAGCTTCCTCTGATGTTCGAGCCCAACGTGGGGCAGACCGATCCACGGGTGCGTTTTATTGCCCGAGGCAGTAATTACGGATTGTTTCTAACCGATCAGGACGTTGTGCTTTCGTTGAGGCGCTCACAGAGAGGGGACGAGCCGAAGAAATCAGCCACATCTGTGCTGCGGATGAAACTCACCGGCGCTCGTGCGGACGCGCAGGTGGGGGGAACGGATGCGCTCCCCGGCAAGAGCAACTATCTGATCGGAAATGATCCGTCCAAGTGGCGGCGGAATGTTCCGCAGTTCAGCCGGGTACATTACTCCGGGATTTATCCAGGTGTGGACCTGGTCTACTACGGGAACCAGGGGCAACTGGAGTACGACTTCCGCGTCGCGGCCGGAGCGGATCCAGGAAAGATTCAATTGAGCTTCGACGGAGCCAACGAACTGAGATTGGACTCCGGCGACCTCGTTGTGCGGACGGGAGGCGGTGACGTCCGGTTGCAGGCTCCGCGAGTGTACGAGGAAGGAAGCGGGTCATCTCGCAAGCCAGTGAACGGGCGCTTCGCGCTACTGGCGAAGGATCGGGTTGGCTTTGAGATTGAGGAATATGACCGGAGCCGGACGCTGGTCATCGACCCGGTGCTGACCTACTCCACCTACCTGGGGGGCACGGGAACGGAGCTGCTTCCATCCGTGGCGGTGGATTCAGGAGCCAGCATCTACGTGACCGGGGCAACCACCTCGACCGATTTCCCGGTTACCGATTCGTCGACGTACAAGGCGGGTGCGACTTCGAATGTGTTTGTCGCCAAATTCGACCCCACCGGAGCGACGCTCCTATTTGCTACGTATCTGGGAGGTACCGGGGCGGACACCAGCGTGGGGATCGCGGTGGATGCGGCCACGAATGTGTACATCGCCGGTACGACGACCTCTACGAATTTTCCGACTTCCACGAGCGCATTTCAGGCGACACCGGTGTCGCCCGGGAATCCGCACACTTTCGTCAGTGAACTCAGTGCGAACGGCGCAACCCTGCTCTACTCCAGCTATTTTTCCGGGAACCAGACCGATACCGCCAAGGGCATGACGCTCGACAACAAGGGCTTCGTGTTTGTTATCGGCATCACGAACTCGACGAATTTTCCCCTGGCGCCCACGGCGGGGACCTTTCAATCGACATTGCAGGGCGCGAACGCTTTCTTCATCAGCAAGATTGCTCCAACCAGTACGGGAACAAACAGCCTGGTGTTCTCGACCTACTTTGGAGGAGGTTTTCCGACCACCGGGACGGTGACGGGAGGCGCGATCGCGGTGGACAACAACGCGGCCGGATCGAATATCTATTTTACGGGTGGAACCACTTATCTGAATTCCGGGCAAAATTCAGCGACGGACTTTCCGATCCGGAATGCCTTTCAGCCTTGTCTCGGGAACCCGACGGCCACCGGAACATGTCCGACGACCGGGGGAACGGTGGCGAATCCCGATGCATTCGTCGCGAAGTTGAATCCCGGCGTGAATACCGGTGCGCAGTTACTGTACTGCACGTATGTGGGCGGCGGTAATACCGATATTGGTCTCGGGATCGCGGTGGATGCGTCGGGCAATGCTTATGTGACTGGTTCGACGAATTCCAGCGATCACCCAGCAGTGAGCGGTGGGATTGCGCCGTATCAAGCGAACCTCGCAGCGCCAACCACAGGTACAACTGACGCGTTTATCGCGAAGGTCAACAATCCGGCCACAGGAGCGACTACGACCACGGTGGTACTGACGTATTTCAGCTATCTCGGCGGCTCCGGGAATGACTCAGGTAACGCGATCGCAGTCGATAGCGTGCAGGGGGCCAGGGTGGTCGGCACAACGGCTTCGTCGGATTTCGTCACTCTGAACCCGATTCCTGGCGGCGGTACTTTCAAAGGTTCACAAGAGGCTTTCGTCGCGCGCCTCGACACGCTGGGTACGACAGCCACCACCAGCCAATTTGTAACGTTATTGGGCGGCTCAGGGTCGGAAACCGGCACCGGCATCACGATCGATACCGACTCAAATACTTATGTGACCGGTGAAACGACATCGACCGACTTCCCGACGGCGAGCCCGTTTCAGGCAGGCTTGAAGGGGCCACAGGATATTTACGTTTCCAAGCTGGGGCCGGCTCTGAATTTCACTCTCACCGTTTCCTCGCCAACCGCCAATTCCGTCAATGCAGGCAACCAGATCAGCTTCACCTACACGGTAACGAATACAGGTGACACGACCTCGAATGTAGCTTTTTCCGACAACCTGGCAGCGGGCAGCGGGAGCGCTCCGGTTACGTTTGTTTCAGCGTCGGCATCAGGCGGAACCTGCCCGACGACCCCGACCGACAACAAGGTGCTGTGCAATCTGGGCGTGATCAATGGCGGGCAGAGTTCGACGATCACAGTGAACCTGACCCCGACCGGTCCGGGGACAATTGCGAATAGCGGCACGGTTTCAGTTGGGGGATTCTCGAGGACCACCATTGCGACACCGGTGCCGGTGAACTCGTTCAAGCTGTCACCGCTGAGATCGAATAACACGGTGGTTGCGGGAAATCCAGCGAGCTACCCGATCCAAATCACGCCCTTATCCGTGTTTACCGCCTCGATTTCGATCGCGTGTTCGGCAGGGCTCCCTGGAGGGGGGACTACGTGTACACCCTCGACAAACCCGGTCACCCTCGAGGGTTCGAGTTCTTCGACAGTGACGCTGGTTATCAGCACGTTTCCAAGAGTTACAACGACAGCGGGGCTATCCCGAGATGGAAGAAGATTCCTGGCGAGCTTGCTGCCGATTACCGGTCTGGCGTTCCTGGGACTCGGAATCGGGAGCCGTTTGAAACGTCGGCGGCTCCTGGGTGGACTGTTCCTGCTGACACTGATCACTCTTGTCCTACTGCAGCCTGCCTGCGGCGGACATAGTTCCACCACCACGACAACGGGAACTCCAGCGGGCACTTACACGATCAGCGTGTCGGCAACTTCGGGATCGTTCTCGCAAACCACACCGATCACTCTGGTAGTGCAGTAAGATCGGGTCATCGGTCGTCGGCCATCAACTTGGGCCTGGGGAGACCGCGGGTTCCGAGACTGAGTGCTACGGCCTCTGACCGACCGGCTGCGCGACCCTGTTCTTTCTGGTTTCTCCGGGAATCGAAATGGTGCTCGAAGCAACTCTTCGAGTTGGGTGACATTTCATCGTGAGCGCAGTCTGGTAGATTGAAATGCCACTCTCAACAATTGCCAACGAGGGAGGCGTGTCGCTCGATGCTCGAAATCAGGAAGGAACAGGTGGAGCCTGACATTGTGGTGCTGCACCTTTCTGGCCGCATTGGTATGGGGCGGTCATGTGAAGAGTTGGAAGCGGCCATTCAGGAACTGATTCAGCAGAACGTTTCGAAGGTGGTCTTGAACCTTGCGGACGTGCAACGGATCGACAGCACCGGATTTGGAACTCTGGTGACCTCCTCGCAGAAAATGAAACGTGCGGGCGGAGACCTGCGCGTGGTGGGTGCACACGGAGTCGTCGAGGAGATCGCGCATAGTTCGCAAATACCCAAGATTGTTCCGTTCCATGCGACGCTTGCGGATGCCGTTGAGGCGTTCCGCGCTGCATGAAATGAAGCGAGCCTGCGTGCGATACCGCCCATAAAAAGTCAAAGAAAAACATCCAGGGAGATTGAAATGTTGTCCCTCAATTTCTACGTGTTTTGCTGTATTGTCGGTCGCGGGCTAAGGAAATAATTTAGTGACAGACGAAGTGGCGCAGGCCCCACGCCAGGAGAAGATTGAACGGGAATTCTCCTGACGTGGGGTCTAATTCTTTTATGCAGCTTATCTCAGGCAGTGATAAGAGACTCTAAAGCCATCCGATTTGAAACCACCAGGGTTGCGCCTTCCTGCTCGATCATTCTTTGCTTGCGGAATCCGGCCATCAAACGCGTGACCGTTTCGCGCGATGTCCCAATCATCTGACCAATTTCTTCGTGAGTGAGTGGAACTTTCATCCGTGTTGAGTGAGGTCCACTCGGACGATCGTCCAACCAGCCGACGAGCAGGCGCGCCAGTTTTTCGCTGGCAGAACCCGACAGCATGAGGGTACGGATTTCGCGGCACGTGAAGTTATAGTCGCGGCTGAGGAGTTGGGTAATCCACAGCGCGAATTCTCCATGGACCCGCATCATGCGGAGTACGTCGTACTGGCGAATAAAGGTGATGTCGCAGGGCTGCTGAGCTTCGGCGGTTGCTTCATAATCGCGGCTGCCTATGGTGGAAGCAACCCCGAGTGCCTCTCCAGCATGCGCAATGCGCAGGATCAAAGTCCGGCCGTCACTGGCGCAAACGGAGAGTTTCACGAGTCCGCTTTGCACCAGGTAGATGCCACGAGGAGCCATCCCCTCGGAGAAGAGAACTGCGCCGGTCGGGTAATGGTTGGTGAGCGATAGCATTTCCAGTTCGCGAACAATCGCAGGAGGCAGATCGCCAAAGATGGATTGGGCTGTCGCGGGCTTCTGAGGGGGTCTCATCGGTTGAGTGGCCATATCTGCCTCCATTCGGACACCTGCTACAAGGGCAAGCCACGCGCCATTTAGGTGCGAAAGCGTGCAGATCCATATACAGAAGATAAGTGGCTAATATTCATCTATTTACAGATGGGCCGGTGAGAGTTCGAAAAATTAGAGCTGCAAAACGAGGTCTTCCACTGCGCTATTTGACACAGCTGTGTGTGATCTCAATCACCAACCAGGTGTGACTTCTCACAGGGGATGGAGGAGTGGTTACCCCAGAACCTCGTCCAGAAGGTGGAACAAGGCAGTGCGGGTAAAGGGCTTCTCAAGCAGGGGGATTCCCTGCGTCCGCTCGTGCTGGGCAATGAGTTCGCCGGTGTATCCCGACATGTAGACCACTTTGGTCTCCGGGTGGGAGGCAATGACTTTGGCGACGAGTTCTGGCCCGCTCATGCCGCGCATGACGACATCTGTGAGCAACACGTCGATAGTGCCGTGATGCGCCTCCATGACATCAATGGCAGACTTTCCTTCTCTGGCCTCGAGTACCAGATACCCGTTCTGTTCCAGGAGCTTTCGTGTGAGGCTGAGCATGATCTCGTCGTCTTCGACGAGCAGAATAACCCTGCCTTCCCGACGAGCAATGGCTCGTTCAGCTTCGGTGGCCGTCTTCTCGGCGATTTTATGTTCTGCGCTGGGCAGGTAAATCTTGAAGATGGTCCCACTGCCGACCTCGCTGTAGACCCAGATGTGACCACCGCTTTGTTGAACGATGCCGTAGACGGTCGCGAGACCAAGGCCGGTGCCTTTTCCCGCCTCCTTAGTGGTGAAGAAGGGCTCAAAGATTCTGGCGACCGTCGCTTGATCCATGCCGATGCCGGTGTCGCTGACCGCGAGCATGACGTGAGGGCCTTCCTTCATCGGGCGATGTTGCGAAGTGAAAACCTCGTCCAGTTCGACGGCAGCGGTTTCAAGAATGAATTTCCCTCCCCGTGGCATGGCGTCGCGAGAGTTCACGGCGAGATTGAGAACGATCTGGTCCAACTGGCCTGGGTCAATCTCGATGACTGCCGAGGGATCACGCGGCACGACCACGATTTCGACGTCGTCGCCCATGAGGGGTTGGATCAGCTTGATTACGTCTTTCAGGCGTATGTTCAGATCGATCAGTTGGGGCTGCAGGCTCGACTTCCGGGTGAAGGCCAATAGTTGGCGTGTGAGGGAAGTGCCGCGCTCCACAGCTTTGCGGATATTTTCGATGTATTGGCCGGAGTCGCCTCCGGGATCGATGCGATCGCGAAGGAGTTCAGTGCAAGCGGTGACGATGCCGAGAATATTGTTGAAATCGTGGGCGACGCCGCCGGCCAACCGTCCGACAGCTTCCATTTTCTGAGCCTGCCGCAGATGGTCTTCGGCCCGTCTCTGGGCGGTAATGTCGCGGGCAATCGCGGACGCGCCTACGATATTCCCTGCCGGCTCGAAAATTGGGGAAATCGAAAGCGAGACATCAAGACGGCGTCCGTCTTTCGCCAGGCGAACCGATTCGTAATGTTCGATGCGCTCACCGCGAGAGATTTTGGCGAGGATGTTAGGGATTTCGTCCGGACGATTCTTGCTGGTGAGGAACGAGATATTCTTACCGATCGCTTCTTCGGCGGTGTACCCGTACATGGCTTCGGCGCCGCGATTCCAGCTGGTGATGGTTCCGTCCAGTTCCTTTCCAATGATGGCGTCGGTGGAAGAGTCGATGATAGAAGCCAGTCGCGCCCGGTATTCGCCGATCTCCTGCGTGGTTTTGCGATCGAGTTCCTGGTGGGCACGGCGTAATTCCTGTTCGATACGCTTGCGGTCGCTGATGTCGCGGATCGCGCTCAGCACCAGGGTTCCGTTGCCCAGGGAGACGGGATTCAAGCTGATTTCGACGGCGAATTCGGAGCCGTCACGCCGTCTCCCGTAAAGATCCAGGCCTGCGCCCATCTGCCGGATCTTGGGCGACTGCGCGAAGGCAGCGCGATGCGTATGGTGTTGATTACGGAAACGCGCCGGGACCAGGATTTCAATTTTTTGTCCGACTAGCTCGCTCCGTTGATAGCCGAACAGTGTCTCGGTCTGGGAGTTGACCTGCACGATGGTGCCGTCCTGCTCGACGGCTACGATGGCATCCGGGATTGCTTCGAGAAGGGAACTGGTCAGTAGAATATCGCCCAGGGCTTGCGGCGAGGGGCTGGAAGGTGATTCCTGGTGACCCGATAACTTACTGGGCATGCGAACTCTGACCCCGATATGCCAGTCACTCTAAATCGGATCGCACCAGGAGTAAAGGCGCAAGCACCGTCCGCAATGGAGATGTGCCTATGCGCCGGCAGAGAGCTTGTGATGACTGCGAGCCTCGGCGATACCGTATTGTCGGATTTTATAGAGCAGGGCCTTATAGCTTATTTTGAGGAGTGCGGCGGCCTGCTTACGATTCCAGTTGGTCTGTTCCAGAGCCTGCGTGATGGCGGTCGCTTCAGCTTCATCTTTCGCATTGCGCGACAGAGACTTAAGTCCGCCAGTCGACGACTCCGCGGCGGACTTGTTTCCTGCATCGGCGCGCTGCCCGCCGTTGACATCACTTTTGGGATTGAGTTCGGCAATGGCCAGCTTTTCGTCGCCCAAGATCAAATAGCGCTTGATGAAGTTGCTCAATTCGCGCAGGTTGCCGGGCCAGGAGTATTCCAGGCAGGCAGCCATCATGGTCGGCGAGAGCGGCAGCGGAGGACGCGCATACTGCTCGGCCATACGCGACATGAAATGCTTCAACAGAATCGGAATTTCTTCCTTGCGCTCGCGCAATGGAGGCAGGTTGAGCGTGAAGGCGTTGAGGCGATAGTACAAATCTTCTCTGAGGCGCTTGGTGGCCAGCGCTTCCGGGATGTTGATGTTGGTGGCGGCCAGGATGCGCACGTCCACCTTGATGACGCTGCGGCTGCCCAAGCGCGAGAACTGCTGGTCCTGTAAAACGTGCAAGAGTTTCGCCTGCAGAATCGGCGGCATTTCACCGATTTCATCCAGCAGGATCGTTCCCTTATTGCAGAGTTCGAACTTGCCCGGCTTGGGATGAGTCGCACCGGTGAAAGCGCCGGCTTCATAGCCAAACAATTCACTCTCCAGCAGGTCAGCCGGAACGGCCGCGCAGTTTACCTTAAGGAAGGTGCGGTGTGCGCGGGGTGACAGTTTGTGAACCAGGCGCCCGAGAACTTCCTTGCCGGTGCCGCTTTCACCAAGAAGCAAAACGGGAATGTCGACGTTCGCGACCAAGGCGGCCTGCGAGCGGATCTTCCGCATGGCGGGGCTTGCGGCTACGAAGAATACATCGTCGCAGAGTTCCTCGACTTCTCCCGCATAAGCCTGCTGATTTTTGCCCAGACATTGATCGATGACAGCGTCGAGCTCGGCCTTCTGAAAAGGTTTGGTGAGGTAATCCTGCGCGCCGAGTCGCATGGCCTGAACGACCTTGCGCGTGTCGCTCACGCAGGAGAGCATGACCACTTTCACGCCGGGGCGCATCTGCCGGAGTTGTTCGAGAGTTTGCAGGCCGTCGATCCCCGGCATCAGGACATCGAGCAGAACCATATCAGGCTCGAGGCCTTTCTCCACGCGTTGCAAGGCTTCTTCCCCGGTGGAGGCAGTCTCGACTTTGTAGTCATCGACTTCGAGCAGGGTCCGGATGTACCGAAGCATTCCCGGTTCATCATCGACCAGCAGGATGTTGGTCGTTTCACTCATTTCGTTTTCCCTTTAAGCGTGCTGTTGAGGGAGGGTTTCAGTGGAACTAAAAATGAAAATTTGCTGCCTGCACCCGGTTCGCTCTCAACCCAGAGCTTGCCGCCCATCGCGTTCACGAGCCGACGGGCGATGGCCAGGCCCAAGCCCATGCCATCGGACTGGTTTTCATTGTTGGGCAGGCGGAAAAAATCGTCAAACACTTCCACGTGATATTCCGCGGGAATTCCGGGACCGGTATCGGCGACGCTGACCTTCACAGCATTTGGAGTCGAAAGGGGCTGGCGTCGTCGTTCTTTTTCTACGGCCGCCTTGGGAGCGCCGCGGCGTTCCCACATATACGGTTCAGCATGTAGCCACACGGTGCCGCCTGCTGGTGTAAACTTCGAGGCGTTTTCGAGCAGGTTGGAAATCACCCGTTGAATTTTGGCGGAGTCGAAAGGGAACGGCACCAGCTTATCGTTGGCCAGAAAATACAATGCCAACCCTTTCTCCTGGAAACGATGGGACCATAAGCGGCAAACCTCGGACAGGCAAGCATTGATGTCGCCGTGCTCGTATTGCAGGCGCAGTTCGCCGGTCTCAAGCACTGTATAGGACAGGAAATCCTGGATGAAGTGTTGTAATCTCTGTCCGCTCGATTGCATGTCGCGGATTACTTCGCGCTGGCGTTCATTCAAGTGGCCGAGTTTTTCGCTCTGCAGCAGTTCGATATAACCGTTCAGGATCGCAAGTGGCGTTTTGAGATCGTGCGCCGCGGATGCGAGGGCATTGGTAGTGCGACGATAGCGTTCCGAAAGCTGGTTGTAGTTCTGCAGGAGGTCCTGGGGGTAGTCGGCAGCAGAGGCCTGGTCCACCGGAGCAGGATCGGCGGGAGACAATTCGTCATCCGGCTTGGCCGGGACTGGGCGCGAAAGACACGCGTTATCCGGATTTGCAGCCATAGTCAAAGATACTCGAGGCTTGGCGAACGGGGAGGGAGCAAGTAGTTTCTAAAAACTACACGTTTGGGGATGACGTATGGAAATCGTAGGATGACCGGGTCTGGATTGTCAACGAAAATGCACCGGAATTGCCACAGTAGGGTAAATCATTGCACTTTTCAACAGCTTAGGAAGCACGTTCCAGAATGGTGGGAAGAAAAACCAAAATATCGGCCAAAATCGCTCAATCCGGTGCAGGAAGCCTCATTTCCCGAGACAACTAGCCGGGATTCGAGGGGGAGAATGGTAGGGCGAGGCGCCCCAAACCCATTTGGCCCATTAGATGCCACCCAGAACGAGTAAACTGCAGGTGATAGGGACGAACCCTTGATTCGACGCAGGCCTGAAAAAGAACGTCGGAAGTGGACCCGACTGCCCCTGGCGATCCCGGTCTTTGTGCGCAGCCGGGACGAGAAGGGGAAGGAATTCCTGGAATTCGCGACGGCCCTCAACATCAGTGCCGGAGGAGCGCTCATTGCGGTTCGTCGCTCATTGCCCAAGACAGCGCAGGTTTTGCTGGAAATTCCCAGCGCGCCGTTGGCGGCCACCGCAAGTTTGCCGCGCGCGGCTCGAACCCTGCGTGCTCGCGCTACCCGTATCACGCATGCCGAAGGATATCATCTGCTCGGCCTGAAGTTTTCCCGCCCGTTGCTGAATGGCTCCTCCCCGGCGCGCTCGCGTCGTGGGAAACTCACTTCTGCAATGTGAAAATGTTTTCCTACCCGCTAGATGGAACTTTCTGAGCCGAGGTTCTGTTTTCCTCTATCGAACGAATGCCTTTGATCCTAGCCTAACTCCCATTCACTGATCAAGTTAGCACTGGTTTCCGATGCGCCTGCCGGGTAGTTCTAAGTTTGGCGGATGGGGTGCACACGCAGGGGTAGTCGCGGGTGGGACCCGCCGTAAACTCATGACAACGACAAATTCTGTCAGTTCCTTAGTGCAATCCATTGGCGA
>JGI12627J18819_10000226_pt1 | contig 18660 bp, 21 predicted proteins | sample TexAe_OM1H0_M2_FD_18819 | JGI IMG/M metagenome (IMG submission 18819)
CCTGCAGCGCCGCGTCGACCAGTTCCTCCAGCTTTTCCTGGGTCCACTCGTCGTCGACGTGGTCCGGCCAGTACTCGCTACGGGCACGTGGATCCTCCATCAGCCGGGCCAGAAACGGCGCGAACATCTCGCCCGCGGCGATGCTGTTAGCCAGCGGGCGCACCAGCAGCCACACCACCGCACGGGGATCCGCCTCCTTGCCTTCCTCGCGCATGCTCGCGAGCATCTCTTGGCGATCTGTCCCGAGTGANGCTTGGCGATAGGAGATCAGCGCGCGAATCAGACCGTCGCGGGACCCGAAGTGATANCGGATCACCGAGGTGTTGGACTGNCCGGCGGCCTGCTGGATCTCCCTNAGCGTCACCGCCTCGATGCCGCGGGTGGCGAAGAGCCGCTCGGCGACTTCCATCAACATCACCCGGGTCGATTCACCCGAGGCATTGCGCCGGCGTGCCCCTGCCGNCGATTCAGTGCTCGTCATGGATCTCCTCAAGGTCCGCCTNAGTCTTANCGNCGTTNCAGCATCACGAGAAATAATAATGCTGATGCATTAGAAAGTGTGGACTTCCGGCGGTCCGGCTGGCATCATTCGAATGAGCGACGGACCCATGGAGGGCCAATGAGCATGATCTGGACGAATTCGGGTGACTCCCACTTCCTGGAACCCGACGACCTGTGGCAGTCCCGCCTGCCCAAGGCGCTGGCCGACCTGACGCCGCACGCCGAGAAGGATGCCGACGGTGAGTACGAAACCGTCTCGGTCGACGGACAGATCTTCCGGCGCAAGCTGCCGTCCTCGGCGATGGAGGCCTTCATCGAGGAGAGCATGAAGCCGCAAGGCATCCGCGACGCGAAGGCACGATTGGGCGACTTGGACAAAGAGGGCGTCTGGGGCGAGGTGATCTTCCCGTCGCTGGGCATGTGGGGCTCGACCTTTCGCACTCCTGAACTTCTCAAGGCATGCATGCGCGCCAGCAACGAGTGGGCGCTGGAGGAGATCTGCGCGGTGTCGCCGCGCTATGTGGTGACCGCCCAGGTGTCGACGCTGATCGTCGAGGACGCCGTCGAGGAATTGCATTGGGCCGCAGGCAAAGGCTTCAAGGCGGTGTTCTTGCCGACGACACCGCACCCGAGCGCCCCGGACTGGCATCGCAAGGAGTGGGAGCCGTTCTGGGCTGCGGCTGAGGAGGCCGGCATGGTGATCGCGTTCCACATCGGCACCGATCCGGTCGACATGACGGTCGGTGGCGCCAGCGGCGGGGCGGGCATGGTGTACCGCGGGCCGGGTGGGGCAGTGATGAATTACGCCGAGACCACGTTCTCCGGACAGCGGGCAGCGATGAAGATGGTCGCCTCCGGCGCATTGGACCGCCACCCCGACCTTCGGGTACTGATCTCCGAAGGCGGCGCGACCTGGGTGCCGTTCCTCGGTGACCGGATGGTCGAGGGCTACCGTCAACACCATATGGCGGTGCGGCCCAAGCTGACTCGTAGTCCCAAGGAGATCCTCTACACGCAGGTGTATGCGTCATTCCAGCACGACGAGACCGCGGTCGCCGCCTACGAGCACATGGGTTACAAGAACGTGATGTTCGGCAGCGACTACCCGCACATGGAAGGCACCTTCGGCCACACCCAGGACACCCTGAAGGGGCTGTTCGACGGCGTGAGCGACGAGACTCGACTGCGCATCACCCAGGGCACGTTCTACGAATTGTTCCCGGATGTGCCGCCCATCCCTGCCGAAAAGTTCTGAGCGCGTGCCTACTTCGTCCGGACTACGTGACGTCGCGATCGTGGGTGTCGGCGCCACACCCTATTACAAGCGCGGCGGATCATTGCCGAAGTCGATCACCGAGTTGGCCGGCGAGGCCATCCTGGCGGCGTGTGAGGATGCCGGCGTTCCGGTGACCGACGTCGACGGCTTCGCTTACTACTCGGGTGCCAGCGCGGGCTACACCGAGAAGATGGACACCGCCGACTTCGTGGAAACGCTTGGGATTCCGGAAGTTCGCTTTACCGCCGCACTGACCTCGGGCGGCGGTGGTTCGGCGGGCGCGATCGGGCTGGCCCGGGCCGCCATCGTGGCCGGCGATGCCTCGGTAGTCGTGACGGTGATGGCGCTGCAACAGTCCAAACAGCGCCTCGGCTCAGTCTTCTCGGCGATCGAACCCGATCCGATCAACTCGTTCTTGCAGCCGTCCGGGCTGTTCGGCCCAGGCCAGTTGATGTCGGTCATGGCACGTCGGCACATGCACCTCTACGGCACCCGCCGCGAGGCATTCGCCGAGATAGCCCTCTCGACACGAGCCAACGCGGCGAATCGGCCGAAGGCGATGCACCCCGAACCGCTGACACTCGAGGACTATTTCAACGCTCGGATGATCGCAGAACCGTTGTGCCTCTACGACTTCTGCCAGGAGACCGACGGGGCGGTGGCCGTGATCACCACCAGCATGGATCGCGCCAAGGATCTGAAGCAGCCGCCGGTGCCGGTGGTCGCCGCCGCCCACGGCGGTGTGCGGGACTGGGGTAGGGCCTTTGCGTGGATGGGGATGCCCGACGAATACTTCGCCTCCTCGGGCAACGCGCCCATCGCCAAGCGGCTCTACGAGCAGGCCGGCATCGGCGCCGCCGACATCGACGTCGCGTTGCTCTACGACCACTTCAGCCCGATGGTGCTGATGCAGCTCGAGGACTACGGCTTCTGCGGCAAGGGGGAGGGCGGCGCATTCGTCGAAAGCGGAGCCATCCGGTACGACGGCGGCTCGATCCCGGTCAACACTCATGGCGGCCAACTCTCCGAGGCCTACATCATCGGGATGACCCACATCATGGAAGGAGTCGAGCAGATGCGCGGCACCGCCATCAACCAGGTCGCCGATGCCGAACTCGCACTGGTCACCGGGGGACCGGCGAGCCTGCCTGTGAGTGGGCTCGTTTTGGGGCGCGCCGCATGAGTACTGCAGCTGTCACCCTGGCCACCACGATCCCTGGCGAGCACGTGCGGATCGCGGTCAACAAGGACACCGAGCCGTTCTGGATCGCCGCGAAGGAGCGGCGGCTGGTGGCGCCGCAGTGCGGCGACTGCCAGACCTTCCGTCTGCCGCCGACGCCGTTCTGCCCCAATTGTCAATCCAAGGCGGTGAATTGGGTCGAACTCAATGGTGAGGCCATCGTCTACAGCTTCGCCGTCGTGCACGGTTTCCCGGGTATGCCGGATCTGGTGTTGGTGCCGGCGGTCCTTGACCTGCCCGACGCGCCCGGGGCGCGGCTGGTCTCCAACATCGTCGACGTTGCGCCCGCCGACGTCACGATAGGAATGCCTGTCCACGTTGACTTCTCACCGATTTCCGACGGCTGGCTGCTCCCAGTCTTTCGGGTCGACGGCGAGGAGTGATGGAGATGTCGGACGAGAGCGCCCTGCACGAGAAGCCCCTCGAATTTCTTACCAGCATCGCCAACACCGGGGGATCGTGTGACGGCCAGGCGATCCTGCCGGTCAACGGTCACTTCCGTTGTACGTGCTCATGCGGGGACTGGGACGTCGAGGTCGACGATCCGCAGGAAGGCTTGCGGCAAGCAAGGATTCACACCGGCAGCGCTACCGACTGAAAATAGGAGTCGAAACCCGTGGGAAAACTCGATGGCAAGGTCGCCTTCATCACCGGAGCGGGCCGTGGGCAGGGACGCGCGCACGCGGTCCGGCTCGCGGCGGACGGTGCGGACATCATCGCGCTCGATATCTGCCGCGATATCGACTCGATCGACTATCCCAACGCCAGCCCCGAGGACCTCGACGAGACCGTCAAGCTTGTCGAGAAGGAGGGCAGGCGCATCGTCGCCCGCCAGGCCGACGTCCGCGACGCTGACGCCGTCGAGCAGGTGGCGGCCGACGGGCTTGCCGAGTTCGGGCGCCTCGACATCGTGATCGCGAACGCCGGGGTCATTCGGCTCGGTCCAGGTGGCAATCGGCGGCAGACCTTTCGCGACATCATCGACGTCAACCTGATCGGCGTGTGGAACACCGTCGAAGCCACCCAACGCGCACTGATCGACGGTGGTCGCGGCGGATCGATCGTACTGACCTCGTCGAGTGCTGGACTGAAGGGCACCGGCACGGATCGGGCTGGTGGACAGGCCTACACCGCGGCCAAACGCGGGCTAGTCGGCCTGATGCAGGTATGGGCGAACGAGTTCGCGCAGCATTCGATCCGCGTCAACACCATCCATCCGACCGGTGTCGCCACCGGAATGGTGATGAACGAGACCATGGGCAAGCTGCTGGAGGCCAACGACACCGCGGTCGCGGCGATGCAGAATGCGCTGCCCATCCAGATCCTGATGCCCGAGGACATCGCCAACGCGGTGGCGTTCCTGGTGTCCGAGGAGGCGAAGTTCATCACCGGTACCGCGTGGCCGCTCGACGCCGGCTTCGCGGTCCGTTGACAGTCCTGGTGGACGTCGAGGACTATTGCGTTCATCTCGCGACATAGTTAACCTAGTTGGATGAGTCTGCTGTGAACCGTCGCCGCAATTCGCGCTAATTTGACAGTGGACTGTCGTAGTATGCGAGCCGCGAGTGCTTCGAGTTCGCGCCCGTTCGGAGCCGCACGGAAGGACGTCATGATCCAGAACCAGCCAACGGCAACATGTCCGGTAAAGAGCGTCGATATGAACACTCCGGACTCGCCGGCGCTGACGCATTTCCACCTACTCGATGAGTGTCAGGACGAGGCCCGGCCGGTCTTCCGTAACACCGAGGCCGACATGGATTACTGGGTTTTCACCGACAATTCGGTGATCCTGGACGGACTCCAGCACCCGGAGCTCTGGTCCAGCAGCGTCATCGTGCCGACGGATCCGGAGCCGCCGTACACGTGGATCCCGATCATGATCGACCCGCCCGACCATGCCAAATGGCGTCAGGTGCTGGCGGAGTATTTCTCGCCAGGCCGCGTCAAGGGACTGCGCGACGCGCAGCAGAAGTTGGCTGCAGAACTCATCGAGCAAGTCGCGGCCGATGGCGGGTGCGATTTCGTGACGCGGATCTCGCGGGTGTTCCCATCGACGGTTTTCCTGACGATCATGGGCATGCCCGTGGAGGACCTCGAGCAGTTCCTGGCCTGGGAAGACATGATCCTGCACCAGAGCGGGGCAGGCGAGGAAGTCAACGCCGCGCGGCTCGAAGGCATGACACACGTGATGGGCTACTTCTCGGGCCTGATTCAGCAGCGGCGTGAAAACCGCGACCCAGATGCCGACGACATCGTCAGCAAGGCCATCGACTGGACGCTCGACGGTGAACCGATCAACGACCTGGAACTGCTCAACTGCCTTTTGTTGTTGTTCATGGCCGGCCTCGACACGGTCTCTAACCAGCTGTCGTACGCGATGCTGCATCTGGCCACCCATCCGACCGACCGCGCCCGGATCGTCGCCGAACCCGGGCTCATTCCGAGAGCGGTCGAGGAACTGCTTCGGGCTTATCCGATCGTGCAGACCGCGCGAAAGGCAACTCAGGACATGGACTTTCACGGATGCCCAGTCAAGGCGGGCGACATGGCGTCGTTCTCGCTGGCGTTCGCGGGCCGGGACGAGTCGGCCTATGACGATGCCCGCACGGTTGACTTCGACCGCGGCGTCACACGTCACTTGTCCTTCGGCGGCGGCCCGCATCGGTGCCTCGGTTCGCACCTCGCCCGACAAGAGATGGCGGTGGTCCTGGAGGAGTGGCACAAGCGCATTCCGGACTACGAGGTTTCCGGGCAGCCTATCGAGCACGGCGGCCAGGTGTTCGGCGTCGATTCGCTGAAGCTGACGTGGCGCTGAGGTGAGCGTGCCGCGCACACAGGACCGCGCGTGGCAGGTGATGCGACATTCCTTAACATTCGACGTGACCGATGCTGTTGAATCCGGTGAGCAGCTGACACAGGCGGCGTGGCTATTCCTCCCCGAGCGGCCGGTCGACGCGGCCGGCGTGCTGCTGTGTCTCGCCGGGGGCACGTACGACAAGCACTATTGGCACATCGACATCGACGGCTACCCCGGTTATAGCTTCGGCGAGCACCTGGCCGGCTCCGGGTTCGTCGTCGTCGCGGTGGATCACCTCGCAATCGGCGACAGCACCGATCCCACGGCGTTGGGACCGGTGGGGTTGGAGTTGCTGGCAAAGGGCGACGCCGAAGTCGCACGCCAGATCCGAGAACGGCTGCGGGGCGGCAACTTACACGAGGACCTTCCCCCAATTAATGCGCCCCTCATTGGCGTCGGTCATTCGATGGGCGCGTGCCTGGCGACGATGGTGCAGGCGACGACGCACCCGTACGACGCCGTCGTGCTGCTGGGCTACGGCGTGCAGATCACCAACGTGTATCAAGCCACTCCCGATGCGGCCGAACTGGAAGAGCGCATCCAGCAGACCATCGAGGCGTCCTGCCAGCTGAGTGGGGCCAAACCGACCGATGCTCACATCTACGCGCCTCGCGATTACCTTGCCGAGCTGTTCTATGCGGGCGAAGTTCCACAGGACGTGATAGACGCGGACACCGTCGTGCAGAGCCGGACGCCGCTGCGGGCGGCCGCCGAGGTCACCACCCCGGGAATGGTCGAGCGGTACGCGCCCCAGGTGGATGTCCCCGTCTTCCTCGGATTCGGCGCAGCGCTGGACGTTTCGCCGAACCCCTATGCAGAACCCGCCAACTACACCGGTTCTCCAGATGTGACATTGCACCTCGTTCCACGCTCAGGGCACTGTCACAATTTCGCGAGCCACCGCACCCAGCTGTGGGACCGAATCGCAAAGTGGGTAACGACAGTCGCACCCGCGGGCGAGCCGCTCAACGCTTAGGAGACACAGTGCCGAGTACCGTCGGATTCCTCGGCGCTGGACAACTCGGCGAACCGATGGTCGAGCGGTTGCTCAGCGCCGGCAACGATGTCGTGGTGTACGCCCGCCGCGAGGAGGTCCGCCGCCGATTAGAGGCGAAGGGCGCGGCGATAGCCGATTCGGTGGCCGACCTGGCGCGCCGCAGCGACATCCTCATCTCGTGCCTGTTCTCGGATGCGCAGTTACGCGAAACTGGGTTCAGCCCAGACGGTTTCATCGCCAACGCGAAGCCGGGCGCCATATTCGTTTCGCACACAACGGGCACACTGCCCACCCTCGAGGCGTTGCGGGATAGTTCTCCTTTGCCGCCAGTCATCCTCGATGCGCCGGTCAGTGGTACCGCCGACGACATCACCGCGGGCACCCTTACCGTGCTGATCGGGGGACCGAGTGACGCCGTCGCCTCGGTGGCGCCGATCCTGGCCGCTTACGCCGACCCAGTGGTGGCGACGGGCGAACTGGGCAGTGCGTTGGCGCTCAAGCTGATCAACAATCTCCTGTTCGCTGCCAATGCTCAACTTCTGGCTGCAGCAACGCAACTGGGTTCACAGCTTGGCGTCGAACCGAGCGTGTTGCTATCCACCCTGCAGGTGTGCAGCGCGCGAAGCCATGCGGCGGAGCAGGCGGAGCGTGTCGGCGGGATGGACCGGTTCGCCGAGTTAGCCGGGCCGTTCCTGCGCAAGGACATCGCGGCATGCCATGCCGCTGCGGCCGAGGCAGGTGTGGAGCTGGGGCTATTGGGCGCCGCCGTCCAGGAGGGGCCACTGGCCCTCGACTGAGGACGATGTCAGATCTGGCCGAGATACCGTTCGACCAGCGCGACTGATGTCTGCGGATAGCTGCGTGCTGTAGCGGCATCCAGTCCGTCGCGCACCAAAAGCCGGGCGAGGCGGCTGTTGATCAGCGACAGAACGAATGCGGCCAGCAATTGGTAATAGGCGATCTCGCCGGTCAGGGTCCCGCCGAATTGCAGGTATCGCCTGATGATTTCGTCGTCATCAGGTATGCCGGGCAGGCGAGTGAAGCCCAGCGCCTCGCACAGAAAGCGCTCGAACATCAGCCACCAACCCAGGTCGATGTCCGGTGGACCAGTGCTTGCGGTCTCCCAGTCGAACAGTGCGACGACCGACAAGTCGTCGCCGAAACACATGTTGCCGACCCGGGCGTCGCCCCACACCACTGCCTCGGCATCGGTGTCAGGTGCCGATTCAAGAAGGACCCTTAAGGCCTCGGCGAGCGCGTCCGCACCGACTACCAGATCGGCGCGACACCACTCGTACCAGCCGCTGAGTTTGTCGAGGTAGCGCTGCAACGCCGTACGGGTCGGATCGACAACGCCGCGGAGGAATCGCAACGTGTCGGGGTCGTCGACGCGGTGCACATCGACCAGTGCGCGCAGCCCGTTGTCGCACAACAGGCCCCGATCGGCAGCGGACAGGTCGACGGTCCAGCCCCGCTTGTGCCAACTCGGAACGTCCGACGGTGTCCGCCCCCGCACGCGGCGCATCACATAGAACGGCGAGCCTAGAACCGCGGCGTCGCGCTCGATGCCGACGATGTCCGGTACTCGAATACCTTGCGTACCAAGCCGTTGCATCACGTCGGCCTGCCGCGGGGCGTCGGGCATTGTGAACAACTGGTGGTTTTCGGCCTGGGCGCGCAGCACCAGATCCTCGGCATGGCCTACGCCGAATTGGTCGATCCAGGCGGCGGTGAAGAACACCGTTCGCCCGGAGTAACCGGCTGGCGGTGCGGTGAAACTGGAGACCTCGAAGGCGGTCCCTTCCGCAGCTGCCAGCCGGAGAGGCAACCAGGCCTGCATCACCTCGCCCACCCGGTCGCCGATGTCGCCACGNGTCGACGTGTACGCCATCACGAACCCCTTGCCAAGATACTGAACACTACTGTCAGAATAGCGGTCATGGANGACAGTCGGTTGAGCAGTCCGGCGCTTGGGGCCTATGTGCTTCCCGGACGTGTCACCGATCCGAGCGCCGTGGTCAGCCAGGCTCGGGCCGCCGAACGACTGGGCCTGCGCACGATGTGGCTCAGCGAGCGGTGGGGTACCAAGGACCTCGGCGTGATCGCCGGTGCGGTCAGCCAGGTCACCTCGGAGATCCGAATCGCTTCGGGCATCACGCATTTGCAGTCGCGTCATCCTGCATTGCTGGCGTCGCTGGCGATGACGGCGCAGGCGCTCTCGGGTGGCCGGTTCGTGCTTGGCGTCGGACGCTCGGTGGACGCCATGTGGAAGGCCGTCGGATTGCCGAGGTCGACCAATGCTTCGATCGTCGACCATGTCGACATCTTCCGCCGGCTGTGCCGGGGCGAGAAGGTGCGCTATGACGGACCCGCGGGCACGTATCCGTCGTTGCGGCTCAATGACTTGCCCGATCAGCCGGTGCCGCCGCTGGTCTTCGCGGCGATCGGGTCCAAGGGCCTGCAGCTCGCCGGCAGGCATTTCGACGGCGTGCTGTTGCATCCGTTCCTGACGACTGCCGCCGTGCGTCGTTCTGTGNAGCTCGTGCGCGGTGCCGAACGCGCGGCGGGCCGGCCGCTGGGAAGCGTGCGGGTATANGCCACGGTCGTGGTGGCCTGCGAGCTCCCCACCGACGAAGAACTCGCGGTGGTCGGAGCGCGGGCGGTGACCTACTACCAGATTCCGGGCTTCGGCGAGCGACTCGCGGACGTCAACAGATGGGATCCGGAGCCGTTGACGCTGTTGCGATCCCATCCGCTGCTTAATGGGATCCGAGGCTCGGCGGACTCGGTGCTCACCCGGGAACAACTCGTCGAGGTCGCATCGCTGTTGCCCGCGGCATGGACTGGCGATGCGGCGGCGATCGGATCGGCGTCCGCGTGCCACCAGGTATTCCAGCGCTACCGGGAGGCAGGGGCCGACGAGCTGGTGTTGCACGGAAGCGCGCCCGACCGGCTCGGCCCCCTCTTCGCGCAGGCAGACTGAGCACAGTTACCCGCAAAACAGTTAAATATTGAGCGGATTAGTTCTACGATTCGGCCATGGATCTGAAACTCCAACGCATCGCCGCGTGGGGCGGAATCGTCATGCTCGCGCTGTTCTTCGTCTTCTTCATGCTGATCGGCAAGCTCATTCCGCCGCTGTCACCGACGCTGAGTGCGCAGCAGGTAACCGACTTCCTCATTGCCAACAAGTTGCGGGTACGGATCGGNCTCGCGTTCAGCCTCCTCGCCGCCTGTGTCGCGTTGCCGTTCCTGGCCACGATCTGCCTGCGGGTGGGTCGGGTCGAGGGCAAGTGGGGCGTGTTGTCGGTGACCCAGATCTTCGCCGGGGTCATCTTCGTGCCGGGCTTCCTTTTCCCGATGATGGTGTTGGCCGCGGCGGCGTTTCGTCCCGAACAGCGCGATCCCGGGATCACCCAGGCACTGAACGACGTCTTCTGGTTGATGTTCGTCGGGATCGTCGGAACCCTGGTGGTGCAGGCCCTGGTGCTCACGACCGCGTCGTTCGTCGACCAGACGGATCCGCCGACATTTCCGCGGTGGTTCGGCTATCTCAATGCGTGGTATGCGTTGCTCGCCCTGCCCGGTGGCGCGGTGATGATCTTCAACGAGGGTCCGCTCGCGTGGAACGGTATCTTCGCCTTCTGGATTCCGCTGGTGGCATTCAGCGTCTGGATGATCGCGGTGACCACCGTGATGCTCCGATCGATCAGCGCGGAGCAGGCGGCCGATCGACCGCTGGCGACCGCTGCCGCGTGACGGTCAGCGNACCGACCGCGCAGGCACCGACGCGGCGAGTTCCCGGCGAGAACGGCACGTGGGTCTTCCTGTTCGGCGACATGCTGGTCTTCGGCACGTTTTTCGCCACCTTCATGGTCGAGAGGGCCAAGGCACCCGAGATCTTCGATGCCTCGCGAAAGACATTGCACATCGGTGTCGGCGTCACCAACACCCTTGTTCTGCTGACGAGTTCGCTGTGTGTGGTCGTGGCGCTGGGCGCGCTGCGATCGGGCACGCACGACATCGCGCGCTGGGCAGTACTGGCAGCCATGGTGTGCGGTGGAATCTTCGTACTGCTCAAGGTGTTCGAGTATCACTCGCTAGTGGCGCAGGGGCATGGCGTCGGGGCGAACCATTTCTACCTGTATTACTTCATCCTCACCGGCGTGCATCTGTTTCACGTCTGCGTGGGCGCAGCGGTGTTGACGTTTCTGCTGAGCCAGACCCGCCGGCACGAACTCAGTGAAACGCGGATGGCGGTGCTCGAGGGCGGGGCCTGCTTCTGGCATCTCGTCGACCTGTTGTGGGTTGTGCTGTTCCCGTTGCTGTACCTGGTGGCGTGATGTCCGGTCCCTCAGCTCTCGGATTCGCTCGGGGTCGCGCCGGTGTGTCGTGGCTGGTGCTGGTCGCGGCGACGCTGCTGTCCTACGCATTGGGCGCCGAGCACGGCGTCGGATCGATCGTGGTGGTGGTGGTGTTCGGCATCGCCGCGATCAAGGTGAGGCTGATCGGGCTCGATTTCATGGAACTCCGGAGCGCGCCAATGCTATTGCGGGTCGCGTTCGAAGGCTATTGCCTGGTGCTGTGGGGCGTGCTGTCCGGACTCTATTTGTTTCTCTGAGTGCTCAAGGCGCTCGGTGTCAGTGTGACCTGATCCCGAAGTCGATGTCGTCAATACCGGAGAACGGCGCGAAGCCGGCTTTGTCGAGCCATGAAGGGGCCGCGTTGTGTCCCGGTTCCGGGCGCGCCCAGTCCACCCATGGTCCCCAGTCCTCGCGGCGCAGTTGTAGTTCCAACGTTTGCGGATGCTTGTCCGCGGCATCGGCGTATCGGCGCGCGAAATTTTTCATCTCGGGTAGTAGCCAGACGTCTTCCTCGGAACGCCACTTGCCGTCGCCGGCGTACTCGATGAATTGATACGACGGGAAATCGATGGGCTGGCCACCCGGTTCCGGATTGTCGGCGCGATTGAGCACCTTGTATGCGACGCGCGCGCCATCGACGACGTACCAGACGAGCGGGCTGTAGACCTGTGGTGCGGCACCCATCGTCCCCTCGAGGAATTTGGTGATTTCCACCGGACCGGTGAACGTCCCGTAGAAGTGGTCGAAGTAGGTCGCGTCCTCGGTGAACAGGCCGGCCCAGGCCTGCCAGTCTTCGAGCACGGGGCCGGTCATGAAGTAGCGCCGAAATTCCCGCTCGACTTCCGCAGTATCTGACATCACGGCTACCCGCCCAATCGCAGACCGGTGTTGCGGGTGCCGAACACGTCGGTAGCCATGATCGCACCGAGTTTCTCTGCATCCCAGCGCTTTTCGCCGTTAGAGACAGACGCGACAGGATGCCAGCCCTTGAGTAGTTGGAGATGTTCGCCCATCGCGCGGATCACCTGACCGCTGACGTGACCGGCCTCCGGACTGGCCAACCAGGCCACGACCGGCGAACCCAGTGACGGGTCCTTGGGGTCGAACTCGTCGTCGGCGCGTTCGTCGGGCTCGATAGGCGCCTGCGCGCCGGGCATGGACGCCGACATCCGGGTGCGACCACCGGGGCTGATCGCATTCACAGTGGCGCCGATCGACGCCAACTCCAGGCTCAGGGTCTGGGTCAAACCGACGATCGCGGCCTTGGCAGCGCTGTAATTGGTCTGCCCGAAGTGGCCGTGCAGTCCGGCGCCGGAGGTGGTGTTGATGATGCGGCCGTAGACCTTTCCGCCGGATTCCTTGGATTCCGCGCGCCACTTGCGGGCGACCGCGCGGCTGGTGAGCCAGCTACCGCGAACGTGCACCCGCATCACGAGGTCGAAATCGTCGGCGGACATGTTCCAGATCGCCTTGTCGCGAACGATTCCCGCGTTGTTGACGACGATGTCCAGCCGCCCCAACTGCGAGTAGGCTCGCTCGACGGCGAGGTCGACCTGCTCCTCGTCGCCGACATCGCTGAAGTCGGAAACAGCGGTGCCGCCGCGGCTTTCGATAATCGCCACGACTTCGTCGGCGACCTTGCCGGTGCCCTCGCCGGACAGGCTGGTGCCGAGGTCGTTGATGATCACTGTGGCGCCGTGCTTGGCCAGCTCGAGTGCGTGGCCGCGGCCGATGCCGTGCCCCGCCCCGGTCACCAGGGCGACTTTGCCGTCGAGTAGTCCGGTCATGGGCTCTCCTCGGTTGGTGTGAAGATCGTCAGGTAGGGGCTGTCGGGATCGGCGTCGTCGACGGGGCGAAACACCGCGGTCACCGGCATTCCGACCCGAAGGTCGTCGTCTGCGCCTTCGATCGTCGTCATGAGCCGTGGGCCTTCGGCCAGTTCGACGATCGCGGCCACATACGGCAATCGCTCCTTGAACGGTGCCAGATCATTCACGTAGACAGTCGAATACGTATAGAGCGTCCCGCTCCCGCTGGCCCGAACGGGATGCACATCCTCGCTCCAGCAGAACGGGCAGAACGGGCGCGGATAGTGATGGACCTTGCCGCACGCTGCGCATTCGGCGATCAGCAACTCACCCTGCTTCGCGGCCTCCCAATAGGGAGCGCTCGCCGCGTCGATGGTCGGAATGTCAGCGCGAGCCACCCTCACCACCCGGTGAACTCGGTGGGACGTTTCTCCACGAAGGCCTGCACGCCCTCCGTCGAGTCGTGCGAATACGACTGGATTTCCTGCGCCATCGCCTCCGCGACGAATGCGCCGGACCGGTCGGTGTCGGGGGAGTCGTTGAGCAGTCGCTTGGTGAACGCGATCGCGGAGGTCGGCGCGCCGGCCAGCCGTCCGGCGAAGTCGGCGACTGTGGCGTCGAAGTCGGCGTCGCCGACCACCCGGTTCACCAGTCCCAGCGTGAATGCTTCGGTAGCTGAGAGTTTTTCGCCGAAGAACGCCATCTCCTTGGCCTTCTGCATGCCGATACGACGAGGCAACAGGTAGCAGCCACCACCGTCGACGACCAGCCCACGCTTGACGAACGACTCTGCGAAGTAGGCGTTTTCGGTCGCGATCACCAGGTCGGAGGCGTACACGACGTGCGCCCCCAGGCCCGTCGCCGCACCGTGCACCGCGGCGATCACCGGTTTGTTGCAGTCCAGCACGCTGGCCACCAGCTTCTGGGCGCCGTTCATGATGCGCCGGGTCGGCTCCAGCACACGCTTCTCGCCCATAGCGCGCCGTTCGGCCAGCGATCCCACGTCGGCGCCGGAGCAGAAATGCTTGCCGTTGGCGCGTAGTACCACCACGCGCACCTTTTCGTCGGCGTCGGCGGTGGCAAGCAACGCGATGAGCGCATCACGGTCGTCGGGGCGTACCGCGTTGGCCGCTTCGGGTCGGTTCAGGGTGATTGTCATGACGCCGTCCGCGACGTCGGACAGAATCGCTGCCTGCGTGGTCATCGGGTGTAGGTGGCTTTCAGGTGTTTGATGCCGTTGACGAAATTCGACCTCAGCATGACCGGTTCGCCCGCGGGGGTGATGTCCGGGTAGCGCGCGTAAAGCATCTTGAATGCCACGTTCAGCTCGAGGCGGGCCAAGTGGGCGCCCAGGCAGAAATGTGGTCCGGGACCGCCGAAAGCGATGTGGTTGTTGGGTTTTCGTGCGATGTCGAAGTGCTCCGGCCGGTCGAAGACCGCGGGGTCGCGGTTGGCGGCGGGATACCAGACCACGACCTTGTCGCCCGCGTTGAAGGTGTGGGTGACCTCGCCCTGCGGGCCGGTCAGCGTCACGCCGTCGCGGGTGACCGTACGGCGAAAGTGGATCACCGGGCTGGCGTACCGCAGGATCTCCTCGACCGCGGCGGGCGCCATGTCGTCGTAGTTCGCCAACAGGCGGTCGCGCTGCTCGGGGTGGGCGCTGAGAATGAGCAGCCCGTGGGTCAGCGCATTGCGAGTGGTCTCATTACCCGCGCCGATCAGCAGGATGAAGAACTTCGCCAGCTCCTGAGGGGTCAGGTTCTCCTCGTCTGACGTGACCAGCTTGCTGATCACGTCATCACGCGGATGGGCGATGCGGTCCTCGGCGATTCGCCTGAGCAGGTCGATCAACTGCTCACTGATCTCGGTGACGGCGGCGCCAATCCCCGCAACGGTCTGGTCGGGTACGTATTCGGGATCCGAAGCGCCTAGCACGATGTTGGTTGCCCGCAGGATGAACTGTTCGTGTTCGCGTGGAACGCCGAGCATGTTGTCGATGATGCGCAGCGGCAGCAGCGTCGCGAACGACGAGACGAAGTCGCACTCACCCGTGCGGGGCATCTCGTCGAGGATCTCGGCGGTGGTCTCTTCAGCCAGGCCACGCAGTTCGGAGAGTATGCGGGGAGTGAAGCCCCGCGAGACGATCTTGCGCAACCTCATGTGCTCGGGATCGTCCATGTCGATGATGGAGCCGCGGTATTCGCGCATCTCGGCGGTCTGGTCAAAAATCTGCGTGCCCTGCCCGGAACTGAAGTCGGCGGGGCGGCGGCTGATGTCGACGACGTCGCGGTGGGCGCCGACCGCCCAGAACCCGCGGGGCCGCGGTGAGTCGGGTCGGTTGGTGCGGACGAACACCGGGCCGCCGGCCTCGCGAAGGCGCCGGTAGAGCTCGCTCCGATCAGCGGGTCGCTCCTGCCACCACCGCAGATCGATCAGCGGTGCGAACTGCTGCTCCTCGGTGTCGATTGCGCCCACAGCACCCGATTCTGGCACCCATGTCACTTATAGGCAATGGCGGGGTGCTGGTAGATATCGTTGAATGCCTCTGGGTCGGACCCTTGAACCCGACAGGTATCTAACATTAGTGTCACTAGCGGGAACGGGTGGACGAACGGGTCGAGGAGAGCGCATGACATTACGGGTCGGCATCATCGGCGTCGGGTGGGGCGCGCATGTGCAGGTGCCCGGTTTCCGGGCGGCGAAGGGCTTCGAGCCCGTCGCGCTCTGTGCGCGTACACCCGATCGGCTGGAGCGTGCGGCGACCAAACTGGGCATCGAACAGACCTCCACCGATTGGCAGTCGTTCGTTACCCGCGACGACCTCGACGTCATCTCGGTCGCGACTCCCACCGTGCTACACCACGAAATGACGATCGCCGCACTGGCGGCGGGTAAGCCCGTGTTGTGCGAGAAGCCGCTTTCGGGCGACCTCGAAGCGGCCCGCCACATGGTGCGTGCCGCGACCGATTCCAAGCTGCCCACTGCCTGTTGTTTCGAGAACCGGTGGAACCCGGACTGGTTGGCCGTTGCGGACCGGGTGCGCTCGGGCTTCCTCGGCTCGCAGTACCTCGCGCGGGTCAGCCGCAGCGCGTCATACTGGCATCCGAGTCATCCGCTGCAGGCCCATTGGATGTACGACCGCGAGCAGGGCGGCGGGTATCTGGCCGGCATGCTGGTGCACGACCTGGACTTCCTGTGCAGCCTGCTGGGGCGCCCGGTGTCGGTGTGCGCGGAGGTCCGTACCAGCGATCCCGTCCGTGAACTGCCCGACGGCGGGACCCTGCCCGTCACCGCCGACGACACCGCGGCGCTGCTGATGCGCATGGAGTCCGGGGCGACCGCCATTCTGAGCCTCTCGGTGATGGGCGCCCACGCCGATCACTATCGCCTCGAATTGTTCGGTTCCGATGGCACCATCATCGGCGACGGCGACTTGCGTTCCGCGGCATACAGTCTCGGCGCCGCCACCGATGCGGGATTGAGTCCCCTGACGGTCGATGAACGCGAGCCCGCACACCCCGAGCGGTTGCCCGGGGGATTGGCGGGGCACGCCAGCCGGGCGATGGCCTTGATGCTGCAGGACTGGCTGCCCGCGTTCGACGGGGGGCCCAGCGGCGCGGCCACCTTCGAGGACGGGTTGCTGTCGCTTGCGGTGATCGATGCTGCGCATCGTTCATCTGAAGGCGGTGGTTGGGAGCCCGTGCAGGCCTGAGGCGCGGGTCGAGCAATCAAAGGAAGGGAACTGACCGATGAAAGGTGGACCGTCGATCAAGCATCTCGACGATGTACCGGCCGAGGAAATGCTGCGTTACGAGTTCGCCGATGGTCGCACGGCGTCGATCTGGGAGAAGTGGATCGAGCTTTCTCCCCGTTACTTCGCGTTCTGGAACAAGTGGGACCCGGGTGCCATCTCCTCGCAGCACGGCCACACCGGCGATCACAGCAACTTCATTCTGGCTGGCGAGATCCGTTGCGGTGACGTAGTCGCCCGCGCTGGTACGCACATCATGCTCGAGTGGGGGGACGTGTTCGGACCTTGGGAGGCCGGCCCTCAGGGATGCGAACTGTACGGGTTCATCGCCGGTGAGGGACAACCGTTCAGCGGCGATACCACCGCGTACGAAGCGTTGCTCGAGGCGCGAGGCGCCCGATCGGTACCCTTGCCGATGCCAAAACGCTTGCCGCCGTGGATACTTGCCAAACTAGGTGTGCCATTCACCTCATCGACCACCAACTGGAAGGCGTCGACCTGAGCCGCTCGGGTGTCGTGCTTGTCGTCGGAGTTAGTTGAGGGACGAGCCGGCGTCGACCGTGACGTGTCGGCCGGTTATCGCTCGTGATTCGTCCGCTGCCAAGAACGCCACCGCAGCGGATGCGTCAGTGTCAGCCCAGGTCGCAGCTGGCCATANCATCGTCGAAAGCGACGCCGCGCCAGCGTGATTGCCTCTGCAATCCACGTCGAGCATGACGGGCCGATGCAACCGCCCGGCACGCCGCACATCGCCGGCATCCTCCGCACCGCTGACGGTGTTTACCCGGATGCCTTGTGGTGCTAGTTGTTTGGCCAGCGTTTTCACGTACTGCGAGACCATCGATTGAGCGAGCTCATATGCTGCCCCACCGAGTCCCTGTGGTCGATCGAGAAAAGGTCCTTGCGGGGAGAAGGTGGGACCAGAAGCGATGAGGGACGAGCCTTCGACCAACCGGGGCATCGCGGCGCTGAAAGTGTTGACCACGCCGATGAAGTCGACGTCGAAGGTGTCTATGAAGGCTGCGATTGGGGCGTCCGGCTGGGTCGGGGCAATGGTGGCGTTGGCGACGACGACATCGAGTGCGCCGAGTTGCCGCACCGCGGTGTCGACGGCGCTCTCCATTTCGGTTCGATCGCAGACATCGCACCGATACATCAGTGCTTTTCGGTCGAGCTTCTCGATCATGGTAGCGGTGCGGTCGAGGTCTTCGCTCGTCGCGAGTGGATAGTCGCACGACGGGATGTTGTCGCAGAGATCCACCAACATGACGTCTGCGCCTTCCCACGCCAAACGCAGCGCGTGGCTTCGACCGCGACCCCTGGCTGCGCCGGTCACGAGCGCCACCTTGCCCGCGAGACGTCTACTGGTCACGACCTTCTCCGGCGAGAAGTCCCTCGGCGGGCGGATAGATCAGTACGCCACGGATATTGGCGCCCGCGTGCATGTCGGCGTAGCCGTCGTTGACCTTCTCGAGCGGGTAGGTGCGGGTAACCATGGATTCGAGGTCCACCTGTCCGGCGCTGTACAGCTCGAGGATCTTCGGGATGTCGGCACGGGGATTGCCCGAGCCGTAGAGGGTTCCGACAATCTGCTTCTCGGTCAGGGTGAGGTCCATCAGATTGGCCCGGATCTCGCGTTCCAGCATCGGGTGGATGTTGGTGACAACCAGACGGCCACGCTTGGCCGTCATGGCCAACGCCCGGCCGATCAGTTGGCCGTCACCGACTCCCATAGCACAGATGAACTTGTCTACGCCGCGGTTCCAGGTAGCCTCGGCGACAATGTCTTTCGCCTCGTCCCAGTCCGCCGCGGTGTGAGTGGCTCCCATCTTCACCGCTTCGGCCCGCTTGTACTCCGAAGGGTCG